>PJUA01000135.1_pt1 | contig 71221 bp, 62 predicted proteins | sample 1512151 | NCBI WGS metagenome assembly PJUA01 (sample SAMN08177678, study PRJNA422409) | Soil metagenome, whole genome shotgun sequencing project. | isolation source: Soil enriched on filter paper: beechwood xylan treatment | place: USA: Madison | collected 2015-01-15
GTCGGACAGCTGGAAGATCGGCGGCTGGGACTCGTTCTGGTCACCCGAGGAGATGCCGTAGTAGCGCACGTACCCGCCGTCCAGGGTGCCCGAGACGCTGATCGTCGAGGACACCTTCTTCTCGCCCTTGGCCGACGGCCACGACGGGAACGACCCGGACCCGCCGCCCGAGCCGCCGCCCGAGCCGGAGCCGACCTTCACGAGCTCGAACTGCTGGTTGTACTGGTTGTTGTCCTGCGTCTGGGTGGCCCAGGCGCCGTCGGCCGTCGAGCGGTCGTGGATGCCGAGCGCCTTGCCGCTGTGCCGGTTGAGGAGCCGGATGCGGCTGCCTTCGGAGTCGGCGAGCTTGAAGTGCTGGTTCCACCCGTTGAGGTCGGTGTACTGCCGGAACTCGCCGCCGTCGGCGGTGCTCCAGCCCCACAGGTCCAGGACCTTGCCCGAGTGCCGGTTCTGGAGCTTGTACCAGCCGGAGCCGGCGTCGATGAACTTCCACTGCTGGATCGTCAGGTCGTTGCGGGTCCACTGCTGGACGTTCGCGCCGTCCGCCGTCGACCAGTTGGCGACCTCCAGGGCCTTGCCGCTCTGCCGGTTGACCAGCACGTAGTACGCGCTGGTGTCGACGCTGGCGGCCTGGGCGCTCGACGCGACCGTGAGGCCCACGGTCGTGGCGAGCGCGGATGCGGCGAGGGCCGCGAGGAGCGCCCGGAGCGGGCCGCGGCGCCTCTCTATCGTTGGACGAGTCATGCGTGTGCTACCTCCTTTGGTGAGCGCTTTCCGGCACGAGTGACCCACGCGACGACCGCCGTCGTAAAGAGCCCGGGTGACGATGAATCGATTACGACTTGCCCCGCGCGACCGACCTCCCGCGGTCGCAGCGGGCGTGTCCGCCCTCCTGCCAGGGCGATGCCCGGCGGGCACCGCTAGCGTCGGAGCGCACGGTCCGCCGCCGGGAGAAGGGCGTCACGCATGCACCACGTCGAGGTGTTCCTGCTGGTCGCGGGCGCGGTGCTCGTCGCCGCCGCGTGCCGTCGACGCGGGCTGCCGTCGCCCCTCGTGATCGTCGCGTTCGCGCTCGTCGTGTCGCTCATCCCCGGGGTGCCGCGGTACGAGATCAACTCGGAGATCCTGCTCGAGTTCGTCCTGCCTCCCCTGCTCTACTCGGCGGCCCTCTCGTCGTCGTACCGCGACTTCCGGTCGTCGCTCAGCTCGATCACCCGCCTCGGCGTCGGGCTGGTGCTCGTCAGCGCGATCGTCGTCGCGCTCGTCTTCTGGGCGCTCGAGCCCGCCGCGTCGTTCGCCGTCGCGCTCGTCCTCGGCGCCGTGGTCGCCCCGCCCGACGCGGTCGCCGCCGCGGCCGTCGGGCGCCGGCTCGGGCTCCCCCGCCGCGTCATGACGCTGCTGTCCGGCGAGAGCCTCATCAACGACGCCACCTCGCTCACGCTCTACAAGGTCGCGCTGCTCGGCGTCGCGACCGGCGCGTGGGCCTTCGGGTCCGCGCTCGGCACGTTCGCGGTCGCCGTCGTCGCGGGCGTGGCCGTCGGGCTCGCGATCGGCTGGGTCGTCCACAAGATCCGGGTGCGGCTCGACGACCCGGTCGTCGCGTCCGCGATCGGCCTGCTCACACCGTTCGCCGCGTACTGGGCGGCCGAGGCCGTGCACGGGTCCGGCGTGCTCGGCGTCGTCGCCGCCGGGCTGTACCTGGGCCACACCTCGCCACGGGCCGGGTACGCGACCCGCCTGTTCGAGGAGCCGATCTGGTCGACGCTCGACATCCTCCTGGAGTCGTTCACGTTCGCGCTCATCGGCATCCAGCTGCCATGGATCATCCGGGACCTGGAGGCCTCCGACCAGGGCCTCGGGCACGCCGTCATGGTGTCGCTCGTCGTGCTGCTCGCAGCGGTCCTGGTCCGCCCGCTGTACGTGTTCGGCACGGCGTGGTTCGACAACGTCCGCCTCCGCGGCAGTCACCGGCCGCCCGGCGACGCGCTGTCGGCCCGCGAGTCGGCGGTCGTGTCCTGGGCGGGGATGCGCGGCGTCGTCACGCTCGCGGCCGCCGCGGCGATCCCGACGACGATCGACGGCCAGCCGTTCACCGACCGCGCGACGATCCAGCTCGCCGCCTACACCGTGGCGATCGGGACGCTCCTCGGGCAGAGCCTCACGCTGCCCTGGGTCATCCGCCGGCTCGGCGTGGGATCGGCCGACGAGGCCGCGTCGGACGCCTCCCAGGAGGCCGCGACCCGCATCGCGACCGCCGACGCCGTGCAGCGCGTCCTGGAGTCGCGACGCGGCGAGCTCGCCGCGTCGATCGGGGCCGACGCCGCCGACGAGGCGATCGACCGGATGTCCGCGATGTGGCGAGGTCGGGCCGCGGCCGCGGCCGTCATGCTCGACCCGGACCACGCCGAGGACCTCCTGCCCGACGGCGTCCACCCGAGCGAGAGTGCCCGCGGCCTGGGCCCGGCCGGGCGCCCGCCCGGTGACGGCCGCCTGCCCGGGGCGGAGGAGACGCGACGCACGCAGCGGTTCCGGCGCGAGATCGTCGCCGCGCAGCGCGAGGTCCTCATGCAGCGGCGGGACGCGGGCGAGCTCGACGAGGCCGTGATGCGGCGCATGATGCGCGAGCTCGACCTGGAGGACGAGAGCCTGTCGTCGTCGTGGCTGGAACGCGTCCGGGACTGACCTGGTCGTCGTCAGCGCGACGGCGGCCGGCGAGGCGGTGCCGGCGCGGCGGTGTGGAAGGTGGGTCGCACCGGGCGCGACAGACTTTCCACGCCAACCTGTACGCCGACCGGCCACGCCACCGGCGCCGACCGATCGCGCCGCCCGCGGGCGTCAGGCGGACGCGTCGCGGGCGACGGGCTGGCGCAGGATCGTGCGGAGCTTCTCCGGCGCGGTGCGGCGCGCGTCGCTCAGGTAGATCTCGTGGTGCTTGCCGGTCATCCGCAGCCCCTGCGACGGGACGAACTCGTCGTGCAGCGCGGCGAGCACGGGCGCCTCGTCGTCGTAGGACCCGACGTGCAGCGTCTGCACGCACAGCCCCTCGTCGAACGGCTCGAGGCGGACGGCGTCGAGGAGTGGCGCGCCGCCCTTGCGGGCCACCGACGCCCGGGCCGCCTCGACGTGCTCGGACGTGAGCCAGCCGGGGACCAGGTTGAGCAGCGTCCAGTCCCACCGGGACTTGTCCCGCGCCGTCGTGAAGGCCTCCAGGTCGTCGGACCACCACAGCCCCTCGAGCGGCATGACGCCGTAGTCGCGGTCGAGCTCGCGCTTGCTGAGGAACTTCAGCGTGTAGGCGAGCGGGTACAGCGACGCGAGCGCGTCGGCGTACACCGGTGCGGTGTTCGGGTCCCCGTGGCCGTCGACCATGAGGAACTGCGCGGGCTCCACGGTGACGACGGAGAACACGCCACGCCGTGCGGTGTACGTCGCGATGTCCCGCTTGAGGTCGGCCTTCACGCAGGCCAGCGTGTCAGTCCGGGGCGTGCCGGTCGAGGAACCGGTAGACCTCCGTGGCGTCGACGCCCGGGTACGCGCCGACGGGCAGCGCGGCGAGCAGCGACGCGTGCGGGCGGGCGGACGGACGCGCCTGGTCGGCCCACCGCCCCGCGAGGTCGGCCGGCGCCTGGCGGCAGCACGCCGGGTCGGGGCAGCGGCTCGTCGCGCGCTCGCTCGTCTCCCGCCCACGGAACCAGCGGACGTGCGCGAACGGCACGCCGACGCTCACCGAGAACGCGCCCTGCGAGGACGGCTGGACGCGCGACGTGCACCAGTACGTGCCCGACGAGGTGTCCGTGTACTGGTAGTACGGCGTGAACCGGTCGGCGAGCGTGAACACGACGCGCGCCGTCCAGTGCCGGCAGACCGGCTGCCCCTCGATCGCGCCGAGCGGGTCCGACGGGAAGGTCACGCCGTCGTTCTCGTACGCCTTGTGCAGCGTCCCGCCCTCGTGGACCTTCATGAAGTGCACGGGGATGCCCAGGTGCCGCGTCGCGAGGTTCGTGAACCGGTGCGCGGCCGTCTCGTAGGGCACGGCGAACGTGTCGCGCAGGTCCTCCACCGACAGCCGGCGCTCGGCCTTCGCCGACTGCAGGTACGCGACCGCGCCGTCCTCCGGGAGCATGAGCGCGGCCGCCATGTAGTTCGCCTCGACCCGCTGCCGCAGGAAGTCGCCGTAGCTGGTCGGCTCGGCGTGGCCCAGGACGTGCGACGCGAGCGCCTGCAGCAGCGGGGAGCGGCTGTCGCTCGCACCGGCGCTGCCCTGCGGCAGGTAGATGCGGCCGTTCGCGAGGTCGGTGACGCTGCGGGTCGAGTGCGGCAGGTCGGGCACGTAGTGCAGCGCGAACCCGAGGTGCGCGGCGACGTCCGCGGTGGCGCGCTGCGACAGCGGTCCCCCGGCGTGCCCGACCGCCGCGAGCAGCGTGCGCGCGTGCGCCTCGAGCTCCGGGAAGTAGTTGTCCTGCGCGCGCATCCGGGCCCGCAGCTCGGCGTTGGCGCGGCGCGCCTCCTCGGGGGTCGCGGCGTTCTCGGTGAGCAGGCGCTGCACCTCGGCCTGGAGCCGGACGAGGGCCTCCAGCGCGTCGGTCGGCAGCGACTTGCCGACCTTGACCTCGGGGACGTGCAGCGACGCGAACAGCGGCCCGCGCTGCGCGCGCTCGAGCTCGACCTCCAGGGCGGCGCGGCGCGTCGGCGGCTCGGCGACCAGCAGCTCCGCGACGGACACCCCGAGCGCCTCGGCGACCGCGCCGAGGACGCCGACGCGCGGCTCGCGGTGCCCGTTCTCGAGCATCGACACCTGCGAGGGCGCCCGCCCGATCGCCCGGCCGAGGTCCTCCAGCGTCATGCCGCGCGCGGTCCGCAGGTGCCGGATGCGGCGTCCGAGGACGAGCGTGTCGAGGGCGCCGGACGCCGGGGGCGGCGGGGGTGCGGGACGGGCGGACGTCGTCGTCATGCCCACCCACGGTGCCAGGCCGCGACGGTTCCGTCCAGGAGAAGGAAGTCGATCCTTCCGTCGTGAACGCGGTCCCACGAGGGCCCGCGACGGGCGATTCTCCTGGTCCGGCAGAGAACTTCTGCGGTACCAGGCATCCGCCCGCACGACTGCGTGGTCGACCGACGGCTTCCGGAAGCGGGAAGAAGCCCGGAACTTCACGCACCCCCACAGGCCTCCCCCGGCGGAGCGTGCCCCACGGTGGAGGTGCGGGGCCGACGGCGGACGCACCGCCCGCCGCCCCGCACCACGCCTCGCGAGACGCACCGCGAGCACGACCGAAGGATCCGGGAGGACCCGATGAGCACCGCCACCGACCCCGCTCCCCGCACGACGACGCTGCCCGGCGACCGCACGCAGACCGCGGCCGACCTGGAGACGGTCTGGGCGACCGACCCGCGCTGGGCCGGCATCCGCCGGACCCACTCCGCGCAGGACGTCGTCGCGCTGCGCGGGTCGGTCGGCGAGGAGCACACGCTCGCGCGTCGCGGCGCCCGCCGCCTGTGGGACCTGCTGCACCAGCGGACGCACGTCCCCGCGCTCGGGGCGCTCACCGGCAACCAGGCCGTGCAGCAGGTCCGGGCCGGGCTGGAGGCGATCTACCTGTCCGGCTGGCAGGTGGCCGCCGACGCCAACCTGTCCGGCCAGACGTACCCGGACCAGAGCCTCTACCCCGCCAACTCCGTGCCGGCCGTCGTCCGTCGCATCAACAACGCGCTGCTGCGCGCCGACCAGGTCGAGGTCGCCGAGCACGGCCGGGCGTCGCGCGACTGGCTCGCGCCGGTCGTCGCCGACGCCGAGGCAGGGTTCGGCGGCCCGCTCAACGCCTACGAGCTCATGCACGCGATGATCGCGGCGGGCGCGGCGGGCGTGCACTGGGAGGACCAGCTCGCGGCGGAGAAGAAGTGCGGCCACCTGGGCGGCAAGGTGCTCGTCCCGACGGCCCAGCACGTCCGGACGCTGTCCGCGGCGCGGCTCGCGGCCGACGTCGCCGACGTGCCGAGCGTCATCGTCGCGCGCACCGACTCCCTCGGCGCGGACCTGCTGACGACCGACGCCGACGAGCGCGACCACCCGTTCCTCACGGGCGAGCGCACCCCGGAGGGCTACCACCGGGTGCGGCCCGGCCTGGACGCCGTCGTCGCCCGCGCCGACGCGTACGCGCCCTTCGCGGACCTGCTGTGGGTCGAGACGTCGACGCCCGACCTGGCCCTCGCGATCGAGTTCGCCGAGCGCATCCACGAGAAGCACCCCGGCAAGCTCCTCGCGTACAACTGCTCGCCGTCGTTCCACTGGCGCCGCCACCTGGACGACGCGCAGATCGCGCGGTTCCAGCGCGACCTCGCGGGCTACGGGTACGCGTTCCAGTTCGTCACGCTGGCCGGCTTCCACGCGCTCAACCACTCGATGTTCGACCTGGCCAGCGGCTACGCGCAGCGCGGCATGAGCGCGTACGTCGACCTGCAGCAGGCCGAGATCGCGGCCGAGGCCGCCGGCTACACCGCGACCCGCCACCAGCGCGAGGTCGGCACGGGGTACTTCGACCGGGTCGCCACCGCGATCACGCCCGACGCCTCGACGCTCGCGCTCGCCGGCTCCACCGAGACGGCCCAGTTCACCCACTGACCCCTGACCCGCGCGGCCCCGCCGCGCCCGCACCCGGAGGTGCACCATGACCATCCTCACCCCCGCCCGCGCCCCGCTGACGGGACCCGTCGTCCAGCCGCACCTCGAGATCGTGGGCCCGGACGTCCCCGGCTCCGCGCAGATCCTCACGCCCGAGGCGCTGGACTTCGTCGCCGACCTGCACACCTTGTTCGGCACGCGCCGGATCCTGCTGCTGCGCGAGCGCCAGCTGCGCCGCGACCGCATCGCGAACGGCGCCGACCCCGGCTTCCTCCCGCTGACCGCGGGCGTGCGGGCGGACCGCACGTGGCGCGTCGCCGGACCGGGTCCCGGCCTGGAGGACCGTCGGGTCGAGATCACCGGCCCGACCGACCGCAAGACGACCGTCAACGCCCTCAACTCCGGTGCGCGCGTCTGGCTCGCCGACCTGGAGGACGCGACCAGCCCCACCTGGGAGCACGTGGTGGGGGGCCAGCACAGCCTGTACGACGCGATCCGCGGCGACGCGGACTTCACGTCGCCCGACGGCAAGGAGTACCGGGTCGGCGAGCAGACGCCGACGATCGTGTTCCGCCCGCGCGGCTGGCACCTCGCCGAGAAGCACGTCGAGCACGTCGACCGGGCCGGCCAGCGCTACGGCGCGTCCGCGTCGCTCGTCGACGCGGGCCTCTACCTGTTCCACAACGCGCAGGCGCTGGTCGACGGCGGCCGCGGCCCGTACCTGTACCTGCCGAAGATCGAGAACCACTACGAGGCGCGGCTGTGGGACGAGGTGTTCCGGTTCACCGAGGCGTACCTGGGTCTGCGGCACGGCACGATCCGCGCGACGGTCCTCATCGAGACCATCACGGCCGCGTTCGAGATGGAGGAGATCCTCTACGAGCTGCGCGACCACTGCGCAGGCCTCAACGCGGGCCGCTGGGACTACATCTTCAGCGTCGTCAAGACGTTCCGGTCCCGCGGTCGCCGCTGGATCCTGCCCGACCGCTCCCGCGTGACGATGACCGTGCCGTTCATGCGGGCGTACACCGACCTGCTGGTCGCGACGTGCCACAAGCGCGGTGCGCAGGCGATCGGCGGCATGAGCGCGTTCGTCCCGAACCGCCGAGACCCGGAGGCCAACGAGCGGGCGTTCGCGCAGGTCCGGGCCGACAAGCAGCGCGAGGCGGACCAGGGCTTCGACGGGACGTGGGTCGCGCACCCCGACCTCGTGCCCGTCGCGCGGGCCGTCTTCGACGAGGCGCTCGGCGAGCGCACCGACCAGCGCGACCGGCTGCGCGACGACGTCGAGGTGAGCGCGGCGGACCTGCTCGACGTCGCGTCGGCGGGCGGCTGCGAGCCCGGCGCCATCACCGACGCGGGCCTGCGGACCAACCTGTCCGTCGCGGTCCGCTACCTGGAGGCGTGGCTGCGCGGCACCGGCGCCGTCGCGATCGACGGGCTCATGGAGGACGCCGCGACCGCGGAGATCTCCCGGTCGCAGGTGTGGCAGTGGGTGCACCACGGCGTCACGACGGACTCGGGCACGACGGTCGACGCCGCGCACGTCCGGGGCGTCCTCGCCGACGTCCTGGCCGGCCTGCCGCGCACCGCCGACGACCGGTTCGACGACGCGGCCGCGCTGTTCGAGGAGGTCGCGCTGGGCGAGGCGTTCCCGACGTTCCTCACCGTCCCGGCTTACGCGCAGCACCTGGTCACCCGCGCCTGACGCCGACGCGCCGGGGGACGTGCCGTTCGTGCACGTCCCTCGGCGTCAGTCGGTGCCGGGGGTCTGCGGCGGCGTCACGCGAGGCGCGGTCGACGTCCCGGATCGGCGGAGGCGATCATGAGCGACGTCGCGGCGATACTGACGGGCATGAGCCGCCACGACAGCGCCCGGCAGCGGACGGAGCGGGCCGCGCGCGAGCACGTCGCCGCGTTCAACGCCCACGACACCGCACGCCTGCTGGCCGGGTTCACCGCCGAGGCCCGGTGGGCCACCGGGCAGGACGTGTTCGTCGGGACCGCGGCGCTGGCAGGCCTGTTCGACGCGGGCCTGTGGACGCTCGACCCCGCCCTGGAGGTCCTCTCCTTGGTCGTCGGCGAGGACCGCGCCGCGGCCGAGCTCCGCGAGACGCTGACGTTCGACGGCGAGGTCCGGACGTTCACGGTCGCGGTGTTCCTCGACGTCGACGGCGACGGTCTGATCCGGCGCGGGCGCGTCTACCGCGAGGGCTCCGCAGACCTCGACTGACCGCCTGCGCGGCAGCGCCTGGGACCCAGGTCCCAGGCCTCCCACCTGCAGGTTTCCCGAGTTTCCCCCCGCTGACCTGGCCTCAGGACCTTCGGCTCAGTCATCCGACGACTCACCCCCCTAGCGTCGAAGACGTCAACGGCGACGACTCCAGCAACCGCCGGGAGGCCACTCCCGAGCACTGACCAGGGGAGCCCTACGGTGACTGTCACCGAGTCCAGCACGACCCGCACGACCAAGGCCAAGAAGGCCCCCGCGACCGCGCCCGAGGCGCCGGCCGCTCCCGCCCCGGCGCTCTCCGAGGACCAGGTCGCCTCCGCGATCGACGCACTCGTCGCCAACGCGACGAAGGCGCTCGCGGAGTACGCGCGGTTCACGCAGGAGGACGTCGACCGCTTCGTCAAGAAGGGTTCGGTCGCGGCGCTCGACCAGCACGGCCACCTCGCGAAGCTCGCGGTCGAGGAGACCGGGCGCGGCGTGTTCGAGGACAAGGCCGTCAAGAACATCTTCGCGTGCGAGCACGTGACGAACTCGATGGCCGACCTCAAGACGGTGGGCGTCATCGCCCGCGACGAGCTGCGCGGCATCACCGAGATCGCCGAGCCCGTCGGCGTCGTCTGCGGCGTCACCCCGGTCACGAACCCGACGTCGACGGCGATCTTCAAGTCGCTCATCGCGCTCAAGACCCGCAACCCGATCATCTTCGCGTTCCACCCGGGCGCGCAGGCGTCGTCGGTCGCGGCCGCGAAGGTCGTGCGGGACGCGGCCGTCGCCGCGGGTGCCCCCGAGCACTGCATCCAGTGGGTCGAGACGCCGAGCATCGCGGCGACCAACATGCTGATGAACCACCCGGGCGTGGCGCTCATCCTCGCGACCGGCGGCAACGCGATGGTCCGCGCGGCCTACTCCTGTGGCAAGCCGGCCCTCGGGGTCGGCGCGGGCAACGTCCCGGCCTACATCGAGAAGTCGGCCAAGCTGAAGCGGGCCGTCAACGACGTCGTCCTGTCCAAGGCGTTCGACAACGGCATGATCTGCGCGTCCGAGCAGGCCGTCATCCTCGACGACGAGATCTACGACGCCGCGATGGCGGAGTTCAAGGTCCTGCACGCCTACCTGGCGACCCCCGCCGAGAAGACGCTGCTCGAGCAGTTCATCTTCGGCGTCGAGGCGCAGGGCACCAACTGCGGCGAGGCGAAGCTCAACCCGACGGTCGTCGGCAAGTCGCCCCAGTGGATCGCCGAGCAGGCCGGCTTCACGGTCCCCGCGGACACCTCGATCATCCTCGCGGAGGTCGACGGCGTCGGCCCGCAGGAGCCGCTGACGCGCGAGAAGCTCGCCCCCGTCCTCGCGGTGCTGCGCGCGACGACGACCGAGCAGGGCATCACGCTCGCCGAGCAGATGGTGGAGTTCGACGGCCTCGGCCACTCCGCCGCGATCCACACCCGCGACGACGCCCTCACCGAGAAGTTCGGCAGCCGCGTCAAGGCTGTCCGCGTCATCGCGAACGCTCCCTCGTCGCTCGGCGGCATCGGCGACATCTACAACGCCTTCATCCCGTCGCTCACGCTGGGCTGCGGCTCGTACGGCCACAACTCGGTCTCCAACAACGTCTCGGCGGTGAACCTCATCAACGTCAAGCGCGTCGGCCGGCGCAACAACAACCTGCAGTGGTTCAAGGTCCCGGCCAAGACGTACTTCGAGCCGAACGCGATCCGCTACCTGCAGGACATGCCCGAGGTCGAGCGCGTCACGATCGTCACCGACGCGACGATGACCACCCTGGGCTTCGTCGACAAGATCATCGACGTCCTCAACCGCCGCCCCGGCAAGGTCGCCCTGCAGATCATCGACCAGGTCGAGCCCGAGCCGTCGGTCCGCACCGTGCAGAACGGCGCCGCGCAGATGCGCCACTTCCGCCCGGACACGATCATCGCGCTCGGCGGCGGCTCGCCGATGGACGCCGCGAAGGTCATGTGGCTGCTGTACGAGCACCCGGAGATCAACTTCTCCGACCTCAAGCAGAAGTTCTTCGACGTCCGCAAGCGTGCGTTCAAGTTCCCCGTGCTGGGTGAGCTCGCGCAGCTCGTCTGCATCCCGACGACGTCGGGCACGGGCGCCGAGGTCACGCCGTTCGCGGTCATCTCCGACCCCGACGCGGGCAAGAAGTACCCGCTCGCCGACTACGCGCTGACGCCGACGGTCGCGATCATCGACCCGGTCCTCACGGCCAAGATGCCCCCGTCGCTCGCGGCGGACTCCGGCTTCGACGCCCTGACGCACGCCACCGAGGCGTACGTGTCGGTCTACGCGAACGACTTCACGGACGGCATGGCGCTGCAGGCGATCCGCCTGATCTTCGACAACCTCGCGACGTCGGTCAACGGCGCCCCCGAGGACCCCGCCACGAAGGACGCGCGGGAGAAGATGCACAACGCCGGGACGATCGCGGGCATGAGCTTCGGCAACGCGTTCCTCGGGATCGTGCACGCCATGGCGCACGTCGTCGGCTCGACGCACCACCTGGTGCACGGCCGCACGAACGCGACGCTGCTGCCGCACGTCATCCGCTACAACGGCACCGTCCCGACCAAGCTCACGAGCTGGCCGAAGTACGAGCACTACGTCGCCCCGGAGCGGTTCCAGCAGATCGCGCAGATGCTCGGCCTGCCCGCCGCCACCCCGGCGCAGGGTGTCGAGTCCTACGCGCTGGCCGTCGAGGCGCTGCGCGCGAAGGTCGGCATCCCGGCCTCGTTCCAGGGCCAGGGCGTGTCCGAGCAGGAGTTCATGAGCCGCCTCGACGAGGTCGCCATGGGCGCCTACGAGGACCAGTGCGCTCCCGCCAACCCGCGCATGCCGATGATCGACGACATGAAGGACCTGATGACCGCGGCCTACTACGGCACGTCGCTGGAGGACGTCCGTTCCCGCCGCAGCGAGCAGCAGGAGGCCTGACCTCCCGCGCGTCGGTCCGCCTCCCCCCTGGTGGGCGGACCGACGCCCTGCTCGCCCCGACGCCCCGCCGGCCAGCCCCCGCTGCAGCCGGACGGGGCGTCGTCGTTCTCCGGGGACGCACGGGGTCGTCCGTCGACCGCGCCGTCCCGGGGTCCGGGGCGCACGGAGCGCACGGCGCGAACAGGACGAACCGCGCGCGACACGCCGGACCTCGCGGGCGACGCGCCGGGTGCACGCCCCGGACCTGCCGCACGGGGTGCCGTCGACGTCCGGCCCGGGCAGACTGTGGCACCGATCCGGAGCCCCACCCCGGCCCGCCCCGGCCGCCGTCGCCCCTGGAGGACCACGTGAACCGCCTGCCCCGCCCCGCCGCCCGCCGCCGCCTGCTCGCGCGCGCCGCGGCCCCCGTGCTCGTCGCCGGACTGGCCGTCGGCCTCGCCGGCTGCACCGACGCGGAGATCGACCAGGCCGCGCAGTCCGCGAAGGACGCGGCGTCCGCCGCGTCGGGCGCCGTCGGCGACCTGCGCGCCGCGGTCGACGAGGCCCGCGCGAAGGCCGACGAGGCGCGCGCGCAGGTCGACGCGACCCGTGCCCAGCTGCAGGGCCTCGACGACCAGGCCGCCGCCCAGGCGCAGTCCGCCGTCGACGAGGCCGAGGCCGCCGTGACCGAGGCGCAGTCCGCGCTGGAGGCCGCCCAGCAGGACGCGTCCGCCGAGGCCGACCAGGCCGTGGCCGACGCCCAGCAGAAGGTCGCCGACGCCCAGGCCGACCTCGAGGCGGCGCGCGCGCAGGCCGGCGGCGAGGCCGCGGACGCGCTCGACGACCTGGCCGCCGAGCTCGGCGCGCTGGGCGACCAGCTCCGCAGCGCGACCGGGAGCTGACCGACCGGCCCGACCGCCGTCCGCCACCGCAGGCGACGACGACGCCCTCGCCCGCTGTCGCGAGCGGGGGCGTTCCTGCGCGTCCTGACGGGTGATTTCCGGCTTCGCCCGCGCGGCAGGTTGAGACCTTCGCCACACCTGCCGATGGTGGAGGTATGAGTGACAGGACGCAGCCCCGGGTGGGGCGCCACCACCACCACGTGGAGTGGTGGGTGGTCTGCGCGTGGGTGTCGCTCGCGGTCCTCCTCGTCGCGGGGCTGGTCGGCGCGGTCGGTCTCTGACCGGCTCGGCCCGTCGGCCTCGTCGCGGCGCACCGCGTGCGGCCGCCGACGCGACGCCTATCCTCGCCGGGTGAGCGCACCTGCACCCGGGACCCCCGCACCGCACGGCCGCTGGCGCGACGTCGCCCGGGCCTCGGGCCTGCTGGCCGACGACGGCCACGTCCGGGCGACGATCTTCGCGGAGATGTCCGCGCTGGCGGCGGCGACCGGGTCCGTGAACCTGGGGCAGGGCTTCCCGGACGTCGACGGTCCCGCGTCGGTCGCGCAGGCGGCGGCGGACGCGATCGCCGCCGGTCACAACCAGTACCCGCCGGGCCCGGGCATCCCCGAGCTGCGCCGGGCCGTCGCCGCCCACCAGGAGCGGCACTACGGCCTGTCCCTCGACCCGGACCGCGAGGTGCTGGTCACGGCGGGCGCGACCGAGGCGCTGGCCGCCGCGGTCCTCGCCCTGGCCGGCCCGGGCGACGAGGTCCTCACGCTCGAGCCGTTCTACGACGCGTACGGCGCGGTCATCGCGCTCGCGGGTGCGACCCACACGACCGCTCCCCTGCGCGCGACGCCCGGCGGCTTCCGGCTCGACGTCGACGCGCTCGCCGCGGCGTTCTCGGACCGGACGCGGCTGGTGCTGCTCAACACCCCGCACAACCCGACGGGCACCGTCCTGACGCCCGACGAGCTCGCCGCGGTCGCCCGGCTCGCGGTCGCGCACGACGCGGTCGTCGTGACCGACGAGGTGTACGAGCACCTGGTCCTCGACCCCGGCGTCCGGCACGTGCCGGTCGCGACGCTGCCGGGCATGGCGGAGCGCACGCTCACGGTGTCGTCGGCGGGCAAGACGTTCTCGTTCACGGGCTGGAAGATCGGCTGGGTCAGCGGGCCGGAGGGCCTGGTGACGGCCGTGCGGACCGTCAAGCAGTTCCTCACCTACGTGTCGGGCGCTCCGTTCCAGCCGGCGGTCGCGTTCGCCCTGGACGACCCGGGCGTCGCGGCCTGGGTGCGGGACCTCGCGATGTCGCTCGCGAGCCGGCGGGACCGGCTGTGCGACGGGCTCACCGCGGCGGGCTTCGAGGTCGTGCGGCCGCAGGGCACGTACTTCGTCCTCGCCGACGCCGCCCCGCTCGGCTTCGACGACGGCGCGACGCTGTGCCGCGAGCTGCCCGCGCTGGCAGGCGTCGTCGGCGTCCCGGTGACGGCGTTCACCCACACGGGCTCCGACGTCGACCGCGCGCTGCGGTCGTGGGTCCGGTTCACGTTCGTCAAGCGCGACGAGGTGCTCGACGAGGCGGTCGCCCGCCTGTCCCGCCTGCGCGGCTGAGCCCGGCACCCCTAGGACGCGGGCGACGCATCGGCGGCCAGCTCCTCTGCCAGCTCCAGGCACCGCAGGCGCGCCGGGGAGAGGTCGTAGGGCATCAGGCCGATCGCGTCGAGCGCGCTCATCGACCCGTGCTCCGTGCCGCGGCCGGCACCGTCCTCACCTCCGTGGGCGGTCGCGGGGTGCGACGCCTCCCACGCGTCGACGAGCGCGTCGTCGGCCTGCGCCAGGCCGGACTCCTCGATGACGGCCTCCAGCGCCCGCTCGAAGGCGTGCCGTTCGGCCGCCACCTGTGCCACCCGGGGGTCGTCGACGGCGACCGTGTCGTCGAGCGCCTCCTCCGCGGCGTCGACGCGGTCGGACTCCTCCCGCAGCGCCGGGTGGGTGGCCAGGGCGACGAACCTGGTGGCCTGGACGGCCGCGCCGAGCGGACCGAGGATCCGCTCGGTGACCAGCAGGGCGTCGAGGTCCGCCTGGCGCAGGGCGCCCTCGGGCAGGTGCTCGAGGCGGCCCGCGACGACGTCGGAGAGCAGACCCGTCCTGCTGCCGCGGGTGCGCATGCGCCGCACGGCGGCACGCTGCCGCCGCAGCTCTGCCTCCTGGGCGACGAGGGTGCCCTCCAGCCGTTCCAGGATGCCCGCGACGTCGTGGTCGCCGTCGGCACCCGCAGACGGCGTGCCGGCACAGGCCTGACGGATGTCGTCCAGCGCGATCCCGGCATCGGCCATCCTGCGGACCCACAGCAGCCGGATCATGTCGTCGTAGCCGTAGCGGCGGCGGCCGTCCGCTCCCCGCCCGGGCTCGGGGAGCAGGCCGATCTGGTGGTAGTGGCGGATCGCCCGCGGCGTGGTGCCGACGAACGCGGCCGCGGCACCGATCATGACCTGACGCGGCGGGATGAGGGACGGGTGCACGAGCGGGCCTTCCTCGGTGGGGCGGGTCAGGTCCACCGGACCACATGACGCGACGGAAGGTGCAACTCCGTGCGCTCCACGCAGGTCAGCCCGTCCAGGCGCCGCCGCGGCGGTAGGCGGGCGTCGCGAGCGCGAGCACGAGCAGCGCGGCGACGGACGACCCGGCCATGACGACGGCCATCGCGACGGCGTCGCCGCCGAGCAGGCCCGACAGCGGGCTGACCACGCCGGACACGCCGGCCTGGCACGCGCCGATGAAGGCGGCGGCGGTGCCGGCGATCTCCCCGTGTCGGCTGAGGGCGAGCGCGGAGGCGTTGGGCGGCACGAAGTTCACCATCGCGAGGATGAGCCACTGCACGGCGAGCAGCGCCCACAGCCCGCCCGCGCCGGTCACCGCGAGCCCGAGCAGCACGAGCGTGAGGGCCAGGGAGATCGGCAGGACGACGCGCACGATCCGGATCGGGGCGACGCGGCGCACGAGCGCGGCGTTGACCTGCGCGCCGGCGACGAGCCCGAGGCCGTTGACGGCGAACAGCAGCGAGAACTGGTGCTCGGAGAGCCCGAAGCCCTCGCGGAGCACGAACGGCGACGCGACGACATAGCTCATGAGCACGGCGACGCCGAGGCCGGGCATGATCGCGAGCGCGACGAAGTGCCGGTCGCGCAGCAGGCTGCGGTAGCCGGACAGGGCGGTCCGCAGGCCGCCGGTGCGGCGACGCGCGGCCGGGAGCGTCTCGGGGAGGCGCCGCCACACGACGAGCCAGAGCACGACGCCGAACAGCGCGAGCGCGAGGAACACGGCCCGCCAGCCGGCCTGGCCGGCGATGAGGCCGCCGATCGACGGGGCGAACAGCGGTGCGACGCCGATGACGAGCATGAGGCGCGACATGAGCCGGGACGCGTCGGACCCGACGAAACGGTCGCGGATGACGGCCATCGCGACGACCGTGGCGGACGCGTTGAAGAAGCCCTGCGCGGCGCGCAGCCCGATGAGGGGCACGATCGCGGGCGCGGCGGCGCACAGCACGGACACCACGACGTGCAGGGCGACGCCGATCATCACGGGGCGGCGGCGGCCGAACCGGTCGGACAGCGGACCGATGACGAGCTGCCCGACGGCGCCGCCGATGAGCATCGCCGTCATGGTGAGCTGCGCGGCCGTCGCGGACGTGTCGAGGTCGCGGGCGACGTCGGGCAGCGACGGCAGGTAGATGTCCGTCGAGATCGCGGGCAACGCGCACATCAGGCCGAGCAGCAGCACGTACTTGGCGTTGGGCCGGTACGCGGGGGCGTCGGTGGGCGCGGGCGCGGTGGCCGTCGCACCGGGGACGGCGGCGGCGACGGCGGAGGACGCCCCGTCGACGCCGGGCACGGGGCCGACGGACGGGGCGGCGGCGGACGGGGCGGTGGGGGCAGGGACGACGGAGGCGGCGGTCCGGGGGGTGGTCGGCGGCGCTGCCCCGTCGGGGACGGGAGTGGTGCGCGCAGTCATCGGTCCCATCGTCGCACCGGCGCGACCCCGACGCGAATCGATTCGACCACGTCACACCGTGACGCTGCGCACCCCGTCGGCCGCGCTCCCGGCAGCCCGGCCGACGGTGTGGGTGGCGGCTGGCAGTCTGGGTGCATGTGCGGTCGCTACGCCTCCTTCCGTGAGGACCAGGCCCTGGCCGACGAGTTCGCCATCGCGACCGTCGCCGACGACGTGCGCCTGCTGCCCCCGTCCTGGAACGTCGCCCCGACCGACGGCGTCCGGATGGTCGTCGAGCGGGCCGACAAGGAGTCGGGCGAGGTCGTCCGGCAGCTCCGTGTCGCCCGCTGGGGGCTGGTCCCGTCGTGGGCCAAGGACCCGTCGGTCGGCAGCCGGATGATCAACGCACGCGTCGAGTCGGTCGTCGACAAGCCCGCGTTCGCCCGCCCGTTCGCGGCCCGCCGCGCGCTGCTGCCCGCCGACGGCTACTACGAGTGGAAGAAGCCGGGCCCCGACTCGCCGACCCGCCGCAAGCAGCCGTACTTCCTGCACCCCGCCGACGACGACGTCGTGGCGCTGGCCGCCCTGTACGAGTTCTGGAAGGACCCGACGAAGGCCGACGACGACCCCGACCGCTGGCTCGTCAGCACGACCGTCATCACCCGGCCCGCGTCCCCCGAGCTCGAGCACATCCACGACCGGCAGCCGCTCATGCTGCGCCGCGACGCGTGGGACGCGTGGCTCGACCCGTCCGCGGGCGCCGACGAGGCCCGCCGCCTGCTCGACGCCCCCGCGCCGCGCATCGTCGCGACGCCCGTCTCGCCGCTGGTCAGCTCGGTCCGCAACGACGGCCCGCAGCTCCTCGAGCCGGTCGACCCGGAGGAGCAGACGCTGCTCTGACCCGGGGTCGTCCCGACGGCGTCCCTCCTGGGACGCGCGCGACGTCCCGTCGCCGAGGGCGGTCAGGCGGGCGGGGCCGCGCTCAGCCGCACGGGGGTGACGCTGCCGATGCCCTGCAGGTCGAGCGCGTCCTGCGGCTCCAGCACGAACCGCGGGTCGCCCGCGAGCGCGGCGGCCGTCGCCGGGTCGGTGTAGACGGTGCTCGGCTCGGCGATGTCGGTGAGCCGGGCCGCGAGGTTCACGTCGGGCCCGAAGACGTCCCCGAACCGGGACAGGACGCGCCCCCACACGAACCCGACCCGCACGGGCGTGACGCCGCGCGCGCCCTCGGCGAGGCCGCCGGCGGCCTGCTCGCGGTCGACGTCGAGCGCGCCGCCGAGCGCCTGCGCGAGGCCCAGGGCGACGCGTGCACCCGTCGCGGGGTCGTCCGCGACGAACAGGACGGCGTCGCCGATGGTCTTGACGACCCGCCCGCCCGCGTCGGTCACGACGTCCCGCGCGGCGGCCTCGAAGCGCTGCACGAACTGCGACAGGTCGGTCGAGCCGAGGCCCGCGGTGCGGCGCGTGAACGACACCATGTCGGCGAACCCGACCGCGCGCGCCAGGGGCAGCGCGGTGAGGTCGGGGCCGGGGGCCCGCAGCGCCCCGAACTCCGCGGCGTACCGGCCGGCGATCGCGGCGAGCTGGCGGCGGTAGGAGTGCACGAGCTGCGCCTCGAGGACGGGCGCGAGGTCGGCGAGCCGGTCCAGGGTCAGCAGGCGGGCGGTCGTGTCGTCGAGCTCGTACCGGGTCGACATGTCCTCGACGAGCGCCTCGACCTGCCACAGCGCGAGCCGGTCGGCGGTGTGGCCGAGCGCACGGGTCACGGTGAGGACTGTGCGGATGTCGAGCCCGTGCTCGCGGACGAGGGCGACGGCCCGGTCGACGGCCTCGGCGTCGCGCTCGGTGTAGACGGTGTCGTCGGGGTCGGCGTGCGGGAGGCCGACGGTCGTCCAGAAGCCGCGGACGATGTCGACGTCGGTGTGGGCGCGCCGGGCCAGGTCGCGTGCGCTGTAGCGGCGCCGGCCGCCGAGCAGGCGGGACTCGAGCTCTCCGACGGTCGACGCGGCGACGGCGTCGTCGTCCAGGGGACCGGCGGCGCCGCGCTGCGGCGTGGGACCGTCGTCGGGCACGCGACGAGAGTAGTTCACCCCCCGGCCCGCAGGTGACGCACGTCACCCGCGAGCACGTGGTGGGCCTGCCCGGACGCGTCGACGACGACGAGGGCGCCGTCGTCGTCGATCCGCTCCGCCCGCCCGGAGACCTCCCCGCCGCCCGGCAGCTCGACGCGGACGTCCGTGCCGAGCGTCGCGCACACCGCGGCGACGTCGTCCGCCAGGCCGGACAGCCGGGCGTCGCCGCCCGAGTCGCGCCAGCGGGTCTCGACGTCCTCCAGCGCGGTGACGAGGGCGACGAGCAGGTTCTCGCGCCCGACGTGCTGCGCCCCCGCGAGCGCGAGCGAGGTCGCGTGCTCGACGGGCAGCTCGTGGGCGTCCTGCGCGACGTTGAGACCGATGCCGATCGCGACCGCGGGGGTGACGCCGGCCGGCAGGGGCACGAGCTCGGCGAGGATGCCGCCGACCTTGCGGGCGGCACCCCACCCGGGCACCTCGGTCGTCGCGGGCACGAGGACGTCGTTGGGCCACTTGAGCACCGCGGGCACGCCGGCGGTGGCCCGCACGGCGGTCACGGCGCACAGGCCGGCGAGCAGCGGGATCCACCCGAACGTCCGGTGGTCGGACGTCGGACGGGTGACGAACGTGCAGGTCAGCGCGACACCGGGCGGTGTCTCCCAGTCGCGGCCCGCGCGCCCGCGCCCGGCGGCCTGGTGGTCGGCGACGAGGACGCTGCCGTCGGGCCACGCGTCGGGGTCTGCCCGGACGGCCGCGACGACGTCGTCGTTCGTCGACCCGGTGCGCGCGACGACGTCGACCCGCGGCAGCGGCCCGGCGGGCCGCAGCAGCAGCGAGCGCAGCGCGTCGACGTCGAGCGGGGCGCGCGCACCGCCCGTCGCGTCGGCACCGGTCGGGGGGACGGCGGGGGGCGTCATTCCGCCATGATGACGCGCGGCACGGTGCCGCGTCGCGGCCGGGACGCCGCGCGACGGGTCGCGACGGGTCGCGACGGGTCGCGACGGGTGCGGTGCGGACAACCGCGGCCCCTCGCCGTTGTGGGGTTCCGACGACCGGACGCGCGCAACACCGTCATCCCCCTGCACGTGCCTGGAGGGGTTCCACAACTAGCCTCGGTCGGGTGACCCAGACCGAGCAGACAGGCGCCCCCGTGCCGGGACCCGCCGGCGCACCGCAGTCCGCACCGTCGGACGCCGCCCCGCGCGGCACCGCGGCCCGGCACGCCGACCTCGCCGAGCGCACGCGCGCCGCCGAGGTCGCCGAGCAGTCCGCGGCCGACAAGCAGCACGCGCGCGGCAAGAAGACGGCCCGCGAGCGCATCGAGGCGCTCCTCGACCCGGGCTCGTTCACGGAGCTCGACGCGCTCGTGCGGCACCGCTCGACGAACTTCGGGCTCGACAAGAAGCGGATCCCGGGCGACGGCGTCGTCACCGGGTACGGGACCGTCGACGGACGTCAGGTGTGCGTGTACTCGCAGGACTTCACGGTCTTCGGCGGCAGCCTCGGCGAGGTGCACGGGCAGAAGATCACCAAGGTCATGGACCTGGCGCTGCGTACGGGCGTGCCGCTCGTCGGCATCAGCGACGGCGGCGGCGCGCGCATCCAGGAGGGCGTCGCGGGGCTCACGCAGTTCGCGGAGATCTTCCGCCGCAACGTCGCCGCGTCGGGTGTGATCCCGCAGATCAGCCTCATCCTCGGCCCGTCCGCGGGCGGTGCGGTGTACTCGCCGGCGCTCACCGACTTCATCGTCATGGCCGACGGCACGTCGAACATGTTCATCACCGGCCCGGACGTCATCCGTGCGGTCACCGGCGAGGACGTCGGCTTCGAGGAGCTCGGCGGCGCGACGACGCACAGCACCCGCTCGGGCGTCGCGCACTACATGGCCTCGGACGAGGACGACGCGATCGACTACGTGCGGTCGCTGCTGTCGTACCTGCCGCAGAACAACCTCACGGACCCGCCGCTGTTCCCGCACGAGGCGCCGCTCGAGGTCACCGAGGAGGACGAGGAGCTCGACGCGATCGTCCCCGACTCCGACACCCAGCCGTACGACATGCGGTCCGTCGTGGAGCACGTCCTCGACGACGGCGTGCTGCTCGAGGTGCAGCCGCTGTACGCGCAGAACGTCATCGTCGGGTTCGGCCACGTCGAGGGTCACCCGGTCGGGATCGTCGCGAACCAGCCGATGGCGATGGCGGGCACGCTCGACATCAACGCCGCGGAGAAGGCCGCGCGGTTCGTGCGGACGTGCGACGCGTTCAACCTGCCGGTGCTGACGTTCGTCGACGTCCCGGGCTTCCTGCCGGGCACGGACCAGGAGTGGAACGGCATCATCCGGCGCGGCGCGAAGCTCATCTACGCGTACGCGGAGGCGACGGTCCCGCTGGTCACGGTCATCACGCGCAAGGCGTACGGTGGCGCGTACATCGTCATGGGGTCCAAGCAGCTCGGTGCCGACGTCAACCTCGCGTGGCCGACGGCCCAGATCGCCGTCATGGGGGCCGGGGGCGCCGTGAACATCCTGCAGCGCGGCGCGCTCAAGGGCGTCGCGGAGGCCGGCGGGGACGTCGAGGCCGAGCGCCGGCGCCTCACGGCGGAGTACGAGGAGGCGATCGTGAACCCGTGGGACGCGGCCGACCGCGGCTACGTCGACGCGGTCATCGCCCCCTCGCAGACCCGGTCGGAGATCACCCGCGCGCTGCGCCTGCTGCGCACCAAGCGCGCGACCCTGCCGCCCAAGAAGCACGGCAACATCCCCCTGTGAACCCGGAGGACGCGTGAGCGAGCACGACCACGACGAGCACACCCACGGCAGCGAGCCCCTGCAGGGCGTCGACGCGGCCGACCTGCACGCGTCCGTCGACGCCCTGGCGACGGCGCTGCACGCGTACGTCCAGACGGCTGTCGGCGTGCGCGCGGAGTTCGGGGCGCACGAGGCCGACGAGGACCCGCGGGTGCTGTCGCTCGAGGCGGAGATCGGCGGCCTGAACGCGCGCCTGTACGACCTGCTGCACGAGCGGCTCGGCCTGCACGCCGACCTCACGGGCATGTCGTGGGGCGACGACGAGGAGGGCGACGCCGACGCGCCGCCCGCGCCCGCCGACGTCGACACGTTCCACATGGGCTTCGTCGTGGGCCCGCAGCAGGGCACGTCCGACCTGTCCCTGGACTCGGTGCTCGACCTGGTCGACTCGGGCGGCGCGGACATCGCGCAGCGCCTGGTCGACGCGGGCTTCGAGGTCACCGAGTGGGGGGTGTCGCGCGGCGCGCCGGTCCTCTTCGAGGAGGACGACGACGAGGAGGGCGCGTGAGCGCGGACCGTCCGTCGGGCGCCCACGTGCACGTCGTGCGCGGGGCGCCGGACGAGGTCGAGCTCGCGGCGCTCGTCGCCGGTCTGGTCGCGGCGTCGTCGCAGGACGGGCACGCCGTCGAGGAGCCCGCGACGGCGTCTGCGTGGTCGGACCGGCGCCGCACCGTGCGCGGTCCCGTCGCCCGTGCGGCGGGTCCGGACGCGTGGCGCTGGAGCCTGCGGGACTGACCGCCAGGCCTGCGCTGGCATGCGCGGGGCCACCGCAAAGGCCTCCGGGGAGTCCCGTACCGCCGAGTAGGGTCGTCCGGGTGACGACGACGCCCCACTCCCGCGCTGCGCGCCAGCCCTCCCCCATCGACGCCGTGGCCGAGGCGCACATCGCCGCCGCCGCAGCCCTGCACCCGCTCGCCGCGACGGCCATCGGCCTGCCGGGCCACGAGCACGAGATGACGGACTTCTCCCCTGCCGGGCACGCCGCGCGCGCCGAGCTGAGCCGCTCCACGCTGGTCGCCCTCGACGGTCTCGCTCCCGCGGACGCGGTCGACGAGGTCACGCTGGCCGCGATGCGCGAGCGCCTCGGTCTCGAGCTCGAGCTGCACGACGCGGGCGAGCCGCAGCGCAGCCTCAACAACATCGCGTCGCCCGTTCAGGAGCTGCGGGACGTCTTCGACATCATGGCGACCGGCTCGATCGAGGACTGGGAGAACGTCGCCGCGCGGCTCAACGCGCTGCCCGGCGCGGTCGACGGGTACGTCGAGTCCCTGCGCGCCGCGGCCGCGGGCGGCGACGTCGCCGCGGTCCGTCAGGTCGAGGAGGCCGTCCGCCAGGCGCGCGAGCTCGCCGACCCGGCGTCGTCGTTCTTCACGACGTTCGTCACGGGCGCCGACGTCGACGCCGCGCTCGACGACTCGTCCGCGTGCGCGCTGGTCCGCTCGGAGCTCGAGCGCGGCGCGACCGCGGCCCGGACGGCCTACGGGACCCTCGCGACGTTCCTGCAGGACGAGCTCGCACCGCGCGCACCCCGGCAGGACGCGGTCGGCCGCGACCGCTACGCGCTGTTCTCCCGCGAGTTCCTCGGCGCGACCGTCGACCTGGAGGAGACGTACGCCTGGGGCCTGGAGGAGCTCGCGCGCGTCGTCGCCGAGCAGGAGGCCGTCGCGGCGCAGGTCGTCGGCCCCGGCGCGACCGTCGAGGAGGCCGTCGCGGTGCTCGACGCCGACCCCGCCCGCACGCTGCACGGCACCGAGGCGCTGCGCGCGTGGATGCAGGAGACGTCCGACGCGGCGATCGACGCGCTCGACGGCGTGCACTTCGAGATCCCCGCGGCCCTGCGCACGCTGGAGTGCCGGATCGCCCCGACGACGACCGGCGGCATCTACTACACCGGGCCGAGCGACGACTTCACGCGTCCGGGCCGCATGTGGTGGTCCGTGCCGGCCGACGTGACCACGTTCAACACGTGGCGCGAGAAGACGACCGTCTACCACGAGGGCGTCCCCGGTCACCACCTGCAGATCGGGCAGGCCGTCCACGCGCGCGACACCCTCAACCGGTGGCGCCGGCTGGCCTGCTGGACGTCCGGGTTCGGCGAGGGCTGGGCCCTGTACGCCGAGCGGCTCATGGCCGACCTGGGCTTCCTCGACGACCCGGGCGACCGGTTCGGGATGCTCGACAGCCAGCGGCTGCGCGCGGCCCGCGTCGTGTTCGACATCGGCGTGCACCTCGGTCTGCCCGCGCCCGCGGAGTGGGGCGGCGGCACGTGGGACGCCGACAAGGGCTGGGAGTTCCTGCGGGCGAACGTCAACATGCCCGAGTCGTCGGTGCGGTTCGAGTGGCTGCGCTACCTGGGCTGGCCCGGGCAGGCACCCTCGTACAAGATCGGCCAGCGCCTGTGGGAGCAGACCCGCGACGAGGCCGCCGGTGCCGCCCGCACGCGCGGCGAGGCGTTCGACCTGCGCGCCTTCCACGCGACGGCCCTCGACCTGGGGGCGCTGCCCCTCGACGTGCTCAGGCAGGAGTTCGCGCGGGCCTGACGCCGCGTCCGGCACGCACGAGGGGGCGGGCACCGACCTGGTGCCCGCCCCCTCGCCGCGTCTCGCGTCCCGTCAGGACACCAGCGACCAGCCGTACCCGAAGAAGACGACGGCGGCGAGCACGACCAGGACCGCGATCGTCACGAACCAGTCGTTGCCCGCCGCGACGAACCGCCGCGCGCCCGGCCCCCAGCGACCCGGTAGCCGGATGTGGCCGTCGCGCACGTTGATGCGGGTGAGCCCGGCCCAGACCAGGGTCGTCGTCACCGTGATGAGCAGGCACCAGGGGCACAGCGCCTTGATGTCGGTGTAGGCCTCGTAGAAGAGCCACCACGCGAACAGCAGACCCGCGGTGTAGACGACCTCGGCGGACAGCATGAACCACCGCGGGAACACGACGCCGCCGATCATCGCGACGGCCATCGTCAGCACGACGGCCTCGGCGGCGATGCCCAGGTACGCGTTGGGGAAGCCGAACAGCTCGGCCTGCCAGCTCTTCGCGACCGTCGCGCAGTTGATGACCGAGTTGATGCTGCACCCCAGCACCGCGTCGGGATCGCGCGCCAGGACGAGCGACTCGATCGACAGCACGAACGACGTGTAGAGCCCGATCGCGCCCGAGATCGCCATCTCGATCGCCGTGCGGCGCTTCCACGCCAGGCTCGACGGACGCAGCAGGTCGGGGTCGTCGTCGACGTCGTCGATCTCGTCGTCGAGGAGGTCGTCCTCGTCGAACGCGTCGTCGTCCACGACGTCGTGCGCGGCCGGGTGGGTCGCCTCGTTCACTGGGCCTCCTCCGCAGGGGGCACGGGCGCGGTGCTGCGCCACCCGTACCACAGGTCGAGGTCATTGTGCCCCGCGGACCTGTGCTGCGGGCCCGACCTCGGTCCCGGCCCGGGAGCCGCCGGCGAGCGCCCCGGCTAGGCTCGCCCGTCGTGACCCGCCTGCTGCTCGCCTCCGCGTCCCCCGCCCGTCGCGCCACGCTCCAGTCGGCGGGGATCGACCCGCTCGTCGTGGTGTCGAGCGTCGACGAGCCGGCCGTGCTGGCCGCGGCCGCGCAGCGGTTCGGCGAGCTCGAGCCCGCCGACGCGGTGCTGGTGCTCGCGCAGGCGAAGGTCGAGGACGTCGCACGCGCGCTGTCCGCCGGGACGCCCGCGGAGCTCGCCGACGCCGACGACCTCGTGCTGCTCGGCTGCGACTCGATGCTGGAGCTCGACGGCGAGGTCCTCGGCAAGCCGACCGACGCCGACGACGCGGTCGCCCGCTGGCAGGCGATGCGCGGCCGCACGGGCGTCCTGCACACCGGGCACTGGGTCGTCGACGAGCGGGCCACGCCCGACGAGGGCGGCGCGGGCACGCGCGGCACGCTCGGGGCGACGTCGTCGACCGTCGTGCACTTCGCGGACCTGTCCGACGACGAGGTCGCGGCGTACGTGTCGACGGGCGAGCCGCTGGCCGTCGCGGGGGCGTTCACCGTCGACGGGCTCGGCGGTCCGTTCGTCGAGCGCATCGAGGGCGACCACCACGGCGTCGTCGGCGTCTCGCTGCCGCTGCTGCGCGGGCTGCTCGGGGAGATCGGCGTGAGCGTCCCGAGCCTGTGGCGTACGACCTGACGAACGGGTCCGGTTGTGCCGACCGGACAAGCCGAGCCCGTGAGAGGGCGTGACGGACGCTCGTCGTCGTCGGATCCCTACAAGAGCGTGCCGTCACCCGTTGGGCGGTTCCCCAATCTTGTCCGGCGCCGCACGACGGAGCCCGGCAGTGCGCACCCTGCACGTTACGGTGGACCGTGCCCGTGATCTCCAAGGTCCTCATCGCCAACCGCGGTGAGATCGCCGTCCGCATCGCCCGCGCCTGTCGCGACGCCCGGATCGGCTCCGTCGCCGTCTACTCCGACCCCGACCGCGAGGCGCTGCACGTGCGCGTCGCCGACGAGGCCTTCGCCCTGGACGGGGCCCGCGCGGCCGACACGTACCTGGTCGTCGCCAAGCTCCTCGACGTGGCCCGCCGGTCCGGCGCCGACGCCGTGCACCCCGGCTACGGCTTCCTCGCCGAGAACGCCGACTTCGCGCGCGCCGTCATCGAGGCCGGGCTCGTCTGGATCGGCCCGCCGCCGTCGGCGATCGAGGCGCTCGGCGACAAGGTGAGCGCGCGGCACATCGCGCAGCGCGCCGGTGCGCCGCTCGTCCCCGGTACCCCCGACCCCGTGGCGGGCGTCGACGAGATCCACGCGTTCGTCGCCGAGCACGGGCTGCCCGTCGCGATCAAGGCCGCGTTCGGCGGAGGCGGCCGCGGGCTGAAGGTCGTGCGCGACGCCGCGGAGATCGACGAGGCGTACGAGTCGGCCGTCCGCGAGGCCGTCGCCGCGTTCGGCCGCGGCGAGTGCTTCGTCGAGCGGTACCTGGACAAGCCCCGGCACGTCGAGACGCAGTGCCTCGCCGACGAGCACGGCACCGTCGTCGTCGTCTCGACGCGCGACTGCTCGCTGCAGCGCCGCCACCAGAAGCTCGTCGAGGAGGCGCCCGCGCCGTTCCTCACGGACGACCAGCGCGCCCAGCTCGTGACGTCGAGCGTCGCGATCCTGCGCGAGGCCGGGTACGTCGGCGCCGGGACGTGCGAGTTCCTCGTCGGCGCCGACGGCACGGTGTCGTTCCTCGAGGTCAACACGCGCCTGCAGGTCGAGCACCCGGTCACCGAGGAGATCAGCGGCATCGACCTGGTCCGTGAGCAGCTCCGCGTCGCCGCGGGCGAGCCCCTCGGGTACGACCACGTCGAGACGCGCGGCCACTCGATCGAGTTCCGCCTCAACGGCGAGGACCCGGCGCGCGGCTTCCTGCCGGCCCCGGGCCGCATCACCACGCTGCGCTTCCCCGCCGGTCCGGGCGTCCGCGTCGACTCCGGTGTCGTCGAGGGCGACAGCGTCTCCGGGATGTACGACTCGATGATCGCCAAGCTCGTCGTGACGGGCGCGACCCGGACCCAGGCGATCGAGCGCGCACGGCGCGCCCTCGCCGAGCTCGAGGTCGTCGGCATCCCGACGGTCGTGCCGTTCCACCGCGCGGTCCTCGACGCACCGGAGTTCGCCCCGGCGGACCCGACGGAGGCGTTCTCGGTGCACACCCGTTGGATCGAGACGGAGTTCGCGGACCGGCTCACGACGCTCGGCGCGTCCGCCGCGGCAACGACCGAGGAGCACGAGGAGGCGCCCGCCCTGGAGCGCGTCGTCGTCGAGGTCGGTGGCAAGCGGCTCGAGGTCGTCCTGCCGGCGGCGCTCGCGCTGGGCCGCGGCCCCGCGGGCGGCGGTGCACGGCCCACCGGCCGCGGCGGGGCGTCCGGCCCCGCGGGACCGCGCCGTCCCGTGCGGCGGGCCGCGGCGAAGGCGGGAGCCAACGGCACGACGCTCGCGTCGCCGATGCAGGGCACGATCGTCAAGGTCGCCGTCGCCGAGGGTGCGCTGGTGGCCGAGGGCGACCTGGTCGTCGTCCTCGAGGCGATGAAGATGGAGCAGCCGCTCGTCGCGCACCGCGCCGGCACCGTGACCGGGCTGGCCGCGGGGGTCGGCTCGAGCGTGAGCGCCGGCTCGGCGATCTGCGAGATCGTCGGCTGACGCGGCGTGGAGGACGCGGCGCCCGCTGACCTGCGCGACGCCGGCACGCCCGCGACCGTGCCCGACCTGCCGGGCGGCGCGGTCGCCGGTCCTCCCGTCGGCGTCACGCACCACCGCACCGAGGGCGACGGCTGGGTCGAGTGCGCGTGCGGGCGGCGGCACTGGGGCCGCTTCGGGGCGGCCGGTCTGCTGCTCGTGCGGCGTGACGCCGCCGGCGCACCCGTGGCGGTCGTCCTGCAGCACCGCGCGCCGTGGAGCGACCAGGGGGGCACGTGGGGCGTCCCGGGCGGGGCCCTCGCCCCCGACGAGCCGGTGACCGTGGGCGCGCTGCGCGAGTCGGCCGAGGAGGCCGGGATCGACCCGGCGCGCGTGCGCGTGCTCGGCACGTCGACGCTCGGGCACCCCGACTGGTCGTACACGACGGTCCTCGCCGACGAGGTCGAGCCCGTCGAGCCGCAGGCCACCGACGCGGAGAGCGTCGAGGTGCGGTGGGTCCCGGTCGAGGACGTGCCGGGACTGCCGCTGCTGCCCGCGTTCGCGGACGCCTGGCCCGGCCTGCTGGCGCGGCTGGAGGCGCCCGCCGCCGGGTGACCGGCCTCACACACGTGCGCGGCGGACACCGTCGCGCGCGGTCCGGCGGCGGGAGTATCGTCGCGCCCCGGTGAGGTAAGCCTCGCCTCACATCTCCCCGGGAAGAGTCATGGTCGCGAACTACCTCATCGGCCTGCGCGAGGGCCTCGAGGCCGCGCTGGTCATCAGCATCCTCGTCGCGTACCTCGTCCGCACCGAGCGCCGCGACCTGCTGCCCGCGCTGTGGGCGGGCGTCGGGATCGCCGCGGCCGTGTCGCTCGCGTTCGGCGCACTCCTCAGGGGCTGTCGTTCGAGGCGCAGGAGGCGATCGGGGGCTCGCTCTCGATCGTCGCCGTCGGGCTCATCACCTGGATGATCTTCTGGATGGCGCGCACGGCCCGCCACCTCAAGGCCGACCTGCAGCACCGCCTGGACGACGCCGTCGCCGCCGGCAAGCGGGCCGTCGTCGTCATGGCGCTCCTCGCCGTCGGCCGCGAGGGCCTCGAGACCGCCCTGTTCCTCTGGGCCGGCGCGCAGGCCACGAGCGGCTCCGACGGCGACGCGACCCCGCTGCTCGGCGCCGCGCTCGGCCTGCTCACCGCCGTGCTGCTCGGGTGGCTGCTGTACCGCGGCGCGGTCCGCGTCGACCTGCGCCGGTTCTTCGCGTGGACCGGGGCGTTCCTCGTGCTCGTCGCCGCCGGCGTCCTGTCCTACGGCGTGCACGACCTGCAGGAGGCGGGGATCCTGCCCGGCCTGCACCACCTCGCGTTCGACGTCTCCGCGGCCGTCCCGCCGTCCAGCTGGTACGGCACGCTGCTCAAGGGCGTCCTCAACTTCTCCCCCGCGACCACGTGGGTCGAGGCCGTCGCCTGGCTCGCCTTCGTCGTGCCCACCATGACGTTCTTCGTCCGCACCACCTGGGGCGGTGCCCCGCGCCCGCCCGCACCCCCCGCGTCGTCCGCGCCGTCCGGCGCGTCCAGCGCGCCCGCTGTGGGCACCACGCCCACGCCGGCCGTCGGCTGACCCGCGCACCCACCCCACCCACCCCGTCCGCCCGCGCGGACGGCTCCCCCGAGGAGTCCGATGTCCCACCGGCCCACCGCCGCGCTCGCCCTGGCCGCCGCGCTCGTGCTCCCGCTCGTCGCCGCGTGCGTGCCCAACGACCCGGCCGCGTCGGGCGACGCCACGACGGGCGGCGCGATCACCGTCGCGTCGACCGGTGACGCGTGCGACGTCTCCACCGCCGAGGCGCCGTCGGGCACCCTGACGTTCACCGTGACCAACGAGGGCGACGACGTCACCGAGTTCTACCTGCTCGGCGAGGACGGCCTGCGGGTCGTGTCCGAGGTCGAGAACATCGGCCCCGGCCTGAGCCGCGACCTCGTCGTGCAGGCCCGCCCCGGCACCTACTGGACCGCGTGCAAGCCCGGCATGGTCGGCGACGGCATCCGCGCCGAGTTCACCGTGACCGACTCGGGCACCGAGGTCGGCCCCACCGGCGACACCGCCGAGCAGCTCGCCGCCGCCGAGGCGTCGTACGTCGCCTACGTGAAGGACCAGGTCGGTGCGCTCGTCGCCGGCACGCAGGAGTTCGCCGACGCGTACGCCGCGGGCGACGACGCGACCGCGCGCGACCTGTACGCCGCGACCCGCGTGCACTGGGAGCGCGTCGAGCCCGTCGCGGAGTCGTTCGGCGACCTCGACCCGCTGCTCGACCTGCGCGAGGCCGACCTGGAGGACGGCGCGACGTGGACCGGCTGGCACCTCGTCGAGAAGGACCTCTGGCAGCCGACGCCCGACGCGAACGGGGGCGTGACCTACACGCCGCTGACGCCCGAGCAGCGCACCGCGGCCGCGGCCGACCTCGTCGCGAACACCGCCAAGCTCCAGGAGCAGGTGAACGACCCCGCCTTCACGTTCGAGGCGTTCCAGATCGCGAACGGCGCCAAGGAGCTGCTCGACGAGGTCGCCACGGGCAAGGTCACGGGCGAGGAGGAGATCTGGTCGCACACCGACCTGTGGGACTTCCAGGCCAACGTCGACGGCGCGCACGTCGCGTACGAGGTGCTCGCGGACGTGGTGCAGGAGCGGGACGCCGACCTGGCCGACGCGCTCGACGAGCGGTTCGCGGAGCTGCAGGACCTGCTGACCGCGCAGGGCAGCGTCGAGTCCGGGTTCACGTCGTACGACGACCTCACCGACGCGCAGGTCAAGGAGCTCGCCGCGGCGGTGGACGCGCTGTCCGAGCCGCTGTCGCGTCTCACCACCACCGTCACGGGTGCCTGACGCCACGATGGGCGACACCACGCCGGGGACACCCGCGGAGCCGACGACCGCTCCCGGGCTGTCCCGGCGTGCGCTGCTGGGGATCGGCGGGGGCGTCGCGGCGGTCGCCGCGGCGGCGGGCTTCGGCGCGTCGCGCGTCGCGGCACAGGCGTCCGCCGCACCGGCCGCGAGCGCGTCGCCCGGCACGTACGCGTTCACGGGCGCGCGGCAGGCGGGCGTCGTCACGCCGGCGCAGGACCGCCTGTACCTCGCGGCGTTCGACGTGACGACCGACTCGCGCGACGAGCTCGTCGCGCTGCTGCGCCGCTGGACGACGATCGCCGCGCGCCTCACGCAGGGGCTGCCGGCGGGACCGTTCGGCGCGGCGTCGGGCCCGTACGACGCACCCCCCGACGACACGGGCGAGGCGGCCGACCTGCCGCCCGCGGGCCTGACGCTCACGTTCGGCTTCGGCCGCTCGCTGTTCGTCGGGACGCCCGCACCGGACGGCACGCCCGGCACCGACCGGTTCGGCCTCGCCGACCGGCTGCCCGGCGGGCTCGTCGCGCTGCCGCACTTCCCGGCCGACGCCCTCGATCCGGCCCGCAGCGACGGCGACCTCGTCGTGCAGGCCTGCGCCGACGACCCGCAGGTCGCCGTGCACGCCATCCGGAACCTGTCGCGGGCCGCGTTCGGCGCGGCGACGATCCGCTGGACCCAGCTCGGGTACGGCCGGACGTCGTCGACCACGACGGCGCAGCGCACGCCGCGCAACCTGTTCGGCTTCAAGGACGGGACGGCGAACGTCAAGGCCGAGGAGCCCGACGCGCTCGACGAGCACGTGTGGGTGCCCGCGTCCGCCGCCGACGACGACACGGCCGACGGCGTCGACTCGGCGTGGCTCACGGGCGGCACGTACCTCGTCGCGCGGCGCATCCGCATGCTCGTCGAGACGTGGGACAGGACGTCCCTGCGGGAGCAGGAGGCGCTCGTCGGCCGGAACAAGGGCGAGGGCGCGCCGCTGTCGGGTGGCACCGAGTTCACCGAGCCCGACTTCGCGGCGACCGGCCGCGCCGACGCGCCGCTCATCGCCACGAACAGCCACGTCCGCCTCGCCCACCCCGACCAGAACGACGGGGTCCGGATGCTGCGCCGCGGCTACAACTTCACCGACGGCAACGACTCGCTCGGCCGTCTCGACGCCGGGCTGTTCTTCCTCGCGTTCGTGCGGGACCCGCGCACGCACTACGTGCCGATGCAGAACCGCCTCTCCGGGCAGGACGGGCTCATGGAGTACCTCCAGCACACCGGGTCGGGCCTGTTCGCCGTCCCACCGGGTGTCCCCGACGGCACGCTCGTGCTCGGCCCCGACGGCACGCCGGTCGACAGCGACGACGGCCCGTTCGTGGGCGAGGCGCTCTTCGCCTGACGGGCGGCGGTGTCCACCCGGCCGGCGGTCCGGCACTCGGCCCGTCGTCCACCGGCCGCCCGCGGGCGGTACCGTGCGGCCCGTGAGCACCACCCGCGGCCCCGGCGCCGGCACCACGACCCCGCCGGACGCCGGCACCCCCACCCGGGTGTGGCTCGTCGCGGCCCTCACGCTCACGACCCTCGAGGCCGTCCGGGCGAGCGGGCCGTTCCTCGACCGCTGGTTCGCCGTGGGCACGGGTGCCGCGGCGGTCGCCGCCCTCGTCACGTACGCCGGTGCCGGTGTGGTCGCGGCCGTCCTGCTGGTGGCCCGGCGTCGGCCGTCCGGCACGCCCGACACCCGCACGCTGCTCGTCGGCGCGGGCGTACTCGGAGTGCTGCGGCTCGCGCTGCAGGCGCTCGACGGCCTGGCGCTCGACGTCGTCGGTCTGCTCACCGTCGCCGTGGCGGTCGCCGTGCTGACCCTCGCCGTCGCGCACGTCGCCGGGCGGACGGGCGGCGGGCGGCAGGCGGCGACGGGCCTCCTCGTCGGCAGCGGCCTGTTCGTCGGGCTCCAGATGATGCTCGGCACGTGGGACGCCGTGTGGCGCTCGGGCTGGGTCGGCTGGGTCGTCGCGGGCCTCGTCGCGCTCGCGCCCTTCGGCGCCGCACCCGGCCTGCTCGACCCCGCCGCGTCGCCCGAGCCGACCGGACGGCCGCGACGGCTGTGGGCGCTCGGTCCGTACGTCGCGATCGCCGCGATGCTCCTGGCCAACCCCGCGTTCGCCGCGTCACAGGCGGGCGTGCCGCTCGACGTCGCCGGGCTCGTGCTGCTCGGTGCGGCCGCCCTCGGCGCCTGGCCGCTGCTGCGTCCCGACGTGTGGCCCGCGGCGCTGCGGGTCGCCGCCGCCGCGCTGCTCGTCGTCGCCGTCGGGTGCGCCCTGTGGACGACCGGCCCGGTCGCGCTCGTCGCGCTCGCCGTCGCCCAGGTCAGCGCCGGGCTCGTCCTCGCGACGGTGCTCAGCACGCGCCGGTCCGCGCCCCCCGGCATCACCCGGACCGCCGTGGCGACCGGCGCGGGCGGGCTCGCGGCCGTCCTCACCCTGCTGCTCTACATGCTCGACTACGACGTCCCGCTGCCCGTCGACAACGCGTGGGTCGTCGTCGCCGCGGCACTCGTCGTCGCCCTCGCGGGCCTGCGCCGCCGCACCCCCGCCGCGGGCGGCGAGCAGGCCGACGCCGGCCCGGCGGTCCCCGACGACCGCGTCGCCGCCCGCGTCAACGCCGCCCGGCTGCTGCTCATCCCCGGGCTCGTCCTCGCCGTCGTCGGGATCCTCGCGGGCGACCGCGGCTGGTCGACGACCGGCGCGACCGTCCCCGCGCAGGCGTCCGACGACGGCACCCTCACGGTCGTCGACTGGAACCTGCACTACGGCGTCGCGCCGTCCACCGCCGTCGACCTCGAGGGCGTCGCGCGGGCCATCGAGGCGCAGGACCCCGACGTCGTCACGCTGCAGGAGGTCGAGCGCGGCTGGGTGTTCGGCGGCGGCGCGGACATGGCGACGTGGCTCGCCCACCGGCTCGACATGACGATCCGGTTCGCCCCCGCCGCCGACCAGCAGTTCGGCAACGCCGTCCTCGCCCGCTCGGCCCTCACCGACGTCGTCGTGCACCCGCTGCCCTACGGGGACGGCCCGCAGGACCGCTCCGCGCTGTCCGTGACCCTGACGACCGCCGCGGGCGACCCCGTGCGCGTCACGTCCGTGCACCTGCAGCACCGGGAGTCGAACACGCCGACCCGCCTCGCCCAGCTCGACGCCCTGCTCGCCGCCGAGCCCGTGACCGGCCCCGCGCTGCTCGCGGGCGACCTCAACGCCGTCCCCGGCTCCCCCGAGCTCGACGTCCTCACCGACGCCGGCTGGGTGAGCGCCGTCGACGCCGTCGGCGACCCGGCCGCCCTCACGTCCCCCGTGCCCGACCCCGAGCACCGGATCGACTGGGTCCTCGGGCAGGGCGTGACGTTCACCGAGGCGACCGTCGGGACGTCTCCGCTCTCCGACCACCTCCCGGTGACGGCGCGCTGGCGGGTCACGACCGACTGACCCGCGCCCCAGGCCGAGGTCGTCCACGCGTCGAGTTCGTCAGGCGGGGTCGAGTTCGTCGGTCAGAACCGGCGAGCTCGGCGTGGAGCGGCGAACTCGCAGGACCGCTGGGGTCACCGGGTGGGGCCGTGGGTCACCTGCGGTTGCCTGTGGCGGACCGAGCCTGCGCTCCGCTCCCGGCGCGTGCCGCCTGCGGCGACCCGCACCGTGCGCTGCGCTCCGGCTCGCTCGCTCCGCGGACGCTCCGGCTCAGTCCGCGGTGCGCTGGTGGAGCATGCGCGCCACCTCGCCGATCGTCCCCGACATCGACGGGTACACCGTCGACGCCTCGGCGACCTGGTCGACCGTGAGGCGGTGCGTCACGGCCAGCGTGAGCGGGAAGATCGACTCGCTGGCCCGCGGGCCGACGACGACCGCCCCCAGCACGGTGCCGCTGCCGACCGCCGCGAAGATCTTGATGAACCCGTCGCGGACCCCGAGCATCTTGGCGCGCGGGTTGCGGGACAGCGGCAGGGTGCTCACGGTGTACTCGGCCCCCCGCTCGGCGAGCCGCGCCTCGGACAGCCCGACGGTCGCGATCTCCGGGGCGGTGAAGATGTTCGCCGACACCCCGCGCAGCGACAGCGGCTTCACGGCGTCACCGAGCGCGTGCGACATGGCGATGCGGCCCTGGGTCGCGGCGACGGACGCGAGCGGCAGGACACCGGTCACGTCGCCGGCCGCGTAGATCCCGCGCACGTTCGTCCGCGACACCTTGTCGACCTCGACGTGACCGGACGGGGTGAGGCGGACGCCCGCCTCCTCGAGCCCGAGCCCCCCGGACGTCGGCACCGACCCGACGGCGAACAGCACGTGCGACGCCTCGATGACGCGGCCGTCGGACAGCGTGACCTCGACGTGGTCGCCCACGCGGCGGGCTCCCGCGGCACGCGAGCGGGACAGGACGGTCATGCCCCGGGTCCGGAACACGTCCTCGAGGAGCTGCGCGGCATCGGCGTCCTCGCCGGGCAGCACGCGGTCGCGCGACGACACGAGCGTGACGTCGGCGCCGAGGGACGTGTAGGCGCCGGCGAACTCTGCACCCGTGACGCCCGACCCGACGACGACGAGCTTCTCGGGCAGCTCCTGCAGGTCGTACACCTGCGTCCACGTGAGGATCCGCTCGCCGTCCGGCACGGCCTCGGGCAGCACGCGGGGCGTGGCGCCGGTCGCGACCAGGACGACGTCGGCGTCGAGCGTCTCCTGCCCGCCGTCGGCGGTCGTGACGACGACGCGGGACGGACCGTCGAGCCGACCGTGCCCGAGCACCGTGCGCACGCCCTCGCGGTCGAGGCGGCCGCGGATGTCGGCGGACTGCGCGGCGGCGAGCGCCTTGACGCGCGCGTTGACGGCGGCGAGGTCGATCGAGTGCCGCACGAGCGACCCGACGCCCGCGCCGGGCCCGACGCCGCCGGCGGGGGCGATCCCGTCGAGGCGGATGCCGAGCTCGGGGGCGCGGTCGGCGATGGTCATCCACTCGGCCGTCGCGATGAGGGTCTTGGACGGCACGACGTCGGTGAGGACGGCGGCCCCGCCGAGGCCCGCGCGCTCGACGACGGTGACCTCCGCGCCGAGCCGGCGGGCGACGAGCGCCGCCTCGTAGCCGCCCGGTCCGCCGCCGACGACGACGACACGGGGCGCGGCGGGACGGTCGGCTTCCTGCGACGCGGTGCTCACGGGGGTCCATTCTGCCTGCCCGGGGGCGCGCGGACCGGTCGGGCGCGGGCGTTAGCCTGTCGACCATGACCGACGTCACTGCCGTCCCGGACCTCGACGACCCCGCCACCGACCCGTTCGACGTGGCCCGAGCGGCGGCGGCGGCCATCGCCGAGGCGACGGGCGTCGCCCACCACGACGTGGCGCTGGTCCTCGGCTCCGGCTGGGGCGGAGCGGCGGACCTGCTGGGCGAGACGGTCGCGGAGCTGGCGTCGACGGACGTCCCGGGCTTCAGCGCCGCGGCGGTCGTCGGGCACGTCGGCACGATCCGCTCGATCCGCATCGAGGGCGAGGCGGGCGCGGCCCCGAAGCACGCGCTGGTCCTGGGCTCGCGCACGCACCTGTACGAGGGCCGCGGCGTGCGGCGCGTGGTGCACGGGGTGCGCACGGCCGCGGCGGCGGGGGTCAAGACCCTCGTGCTGACGAACGGCTGCGGCGGCCTGAACCCGGCGTGGGGCCCGGGCACACCCGTGCTGATCCGCGACCACATCAACCTCACGGCGACGTCCCCGCTGGAGGGGGCGACGTTCGTCGACCTCACCGACCTGTACTCGTCGCGGCTGCGGGACGTCGCCCGGAGCGTCGACCCGACGCTCGACGAGGGCGTGTACGTGCAGTTCCCCGGGCCGCACTACGAGACCCCGGCCGAGGTCGCGATGGCGGGCCGGATCGGCGGTGACCTGGTCGGCATGTCGACGACCCTGGAGGCGATCGCGGCCCGGCACGCCGGGCTGGAGATCCTCGGGGTGTCGCTCGTGACGAACTTCGGCGCGGGCATCAGCGAGCAGCCGCTGTCGCACGCCGAGGTGCTCGAGGCGGGCGCGGCGGCCGGTCCGCGGATCAGCGCCTTCCTCGCGGACGTCGTCCGGCGCGTCTGACGCGGGCCGGCCCCGGCACCGGGCACGCAGGTCAGCGCCACGGCCGGGGCAGCACGCCCCGGCCTCGCCGTGTGCGGGACCTTCGACGACGCGCTCCCCCGCGGACGCCAGTACGTTGGCCCCATGACCGGCGACGAGTGGGCCGCGCTCGAGGGACGGGTGCAGGCATGGATCGACGACGACCCCGACCCCAGGACGGCTGAGGAGCTGCGCGACCTGCTGACCCGGGCCCGCACGGGGCCGCAGGGCCTGCAGCAGGGGCAGGAGCCCGACCCGACGCAGCGGCAGGCGATCGACGCCCGCGCCGCCGCGCGGTCGGAGCTCGCGGACCGCTTCCAGGGGCTGCTGCAGTTCGGCACCGCCGGGCTGCGCGGGCGGCTCGGGGGCGGACCGCACCGCATGAACCGGGCCGTGGTGATCCGCGCGGCGTCCGGCATCGCGGACTTCCTGCTCGGCGAGCTCGACGGCGTGACCCCGCCGCCGCGCGTGGTCATCGGCTACGACGCCCGGCACAACTCGGCGCAGTTCGCGCTCGACTCCGCGGGTGTGCTCACGGCCGTCGGCATCGAGGTGCTGCTGCTGCCCGAGGAGCTGCCCACGCCGGTGCTCGCGTTCGCGGTGCGCCACCTCGGCGCCGACGCGGGGATCATGGTCACCGCGTCGCACAACCCGCCGCAGGACAACGGCTACAAGGTGTACCTGGGCGGCCGCGTCGTCACCGACTCGGGCCAGGGCGCGCAGATCGTGCCGCCGACCGACACGGCCATCGCGGCGGAGATCGCCCGTGTGCCGTCGGTCGCGTCGGTGCCGCGCACGGACCACGGCTGGACGGTGCTCGGGCCGGACGTGCTCGACGCGTACGTGCGGACCGTCGTCGGGCTCGCCGACCTGTCCCCTGCGGCACGAGCGGCTGCCGCCCGGCTGCGGGTCGTCCTGACGCCGCTGCACGGGGTCGGCGGCACGGTCGCGCGGCGCGTGCTCGCGGAGGCCGGGTTCACCGACGTCTTCGTCGTCCCCGAGCAGGAGTTCCCCGACCCGGACTTCCCGTCGGTCGCGTTCCCCAACCCGGAGGAGCCCGGCGCGATCGACCTCGCGATCGGTCTCGCGGGCGACGAGAACGCGGACCTGGTGCTCGCGCTCGACCCCGACGCGGACCGCTGTGCGGTGGCCGTCCGCGACCCCCGCACGCGCTCGTACCGCGGGCCCGACACGGCCGCCGCGGACGGCTGGCGCATGCTGCACGGCGACGAGACCGGTGCGCTGCTCGGCTCGCTGGCCGCGCGGCGTGCGGCGGGGGACGGCGCGGTCCTCGCGAGCTCGATCGTGTCGTCCCGGCTGCTCGGCGAGATCGCCACGAGCGCGGGCCTGCGCCACGAGCAGACCCTCACCGGGTTCAAGTGGATCTCCCGCGTCGACGGCCTGGTGTTCGGCTACGAGGAGGCGCTCGGCTACTGCGTCGACCCCGCGCACGTCCGCGACAAGGACGGCATCTCGGCGTCGCTGGTCGTCGCGGGCCTCGCGGCGTCGCTCAAGTCGCAGGGCCGGACGCTCGTCGGCGCGCTCGACGACCTCGCGCGCGACCACGGCGTGCACCTCACCGACCAGGTGTCGGCCCGCTTCACGGACCTCGCGGACATCGCCGCGACCGTCGAACGCCTGCGCACGGCCCCGCCGCGGCAGGTCGCGGGCGTGCACGTGACGTCCGTCGTGGACCTCGCCGCGGGCACCGAGGACGACCGAGGCGGGCTGCCGCCGACCGACGGTCTGCGGCTGTTCACGTCCGACGGGACGCGCGTCATCGTGCGGCCCAGCGGGACCGAGCCGAAGGTCAAGTGCTACCTGGAGGTCGTCGAGCCCGTCCCCGCGGGCGCGGACGACGACGCCGTGGGGCACGCGCGGCGCGTGGCGCGGACCCGGCTGGACGCCGTCGCGGCGGACGTCCGGACGCTGCTCGGCCTCTAGCCCGCCGCACCGCCCGACGCCCGACCCAGGAGAGAGCCGGACCGCGCCCCGCCCTCGGCGGCGCCGCGCGCGGGTCAGCGCGTCTGCGTGCAGCGCACCTCGGGAACGGCGCGCGCGACGTCCGGGGACGGCGCCGAGCCCTGCAGCCCGAAGACGGTGGTCTCGTTGGCCTTGAGCGTGCCGTTGTAGGACATGTTCTCGGCGGTGACGCTCGGCCCGCTGGTGCCGAGCTGCGCGTTCCACACGGCGGTGATGTTCTTCGACCCCGGCAGCGTCCAGGACACCGCCCACCCGTTGACGCCCGCGGTCCCGGCGGTGACGGCGACCTCCGCCTGGTACCACGCCTTGCCGTCACCCTCCCACGAGGTCGTCACGCGATACGTCGCGGCGCAGCCGCCGGCCGTGACGGGCTCCGGCGGTGCGACGCCGCCCGCACCGGTGTCGTCGGCGGGGGGCGGCACGGGGCCCTGTGCCACGGGCGGTGCGGTGGTCGTCCCGGGCGGCGTCGGCGTGGCCGAGGCGCCGGGGGTCGGGGACGCCGTCGGCTCGTCGTCCGGGGCCACGACGACCGGGGGGACGGGCGGTGCGAGGGTCGGGTCGCTGAACGCCAGCGCCTCGGGCGGCAGCGGCTGGGCGGGCTCGTTGCGGTCGGGGGCGGCGTCCCGGCCGTCGCACGTCCGCTCGGGGGCGTACGCGACGTACGTGCCGGCGTCGCAGTCGAACGCGACGACCGCGTCGCCGCCGACGACGACCGACCCGCCGAGCCGGGCGTCGCCCCGGACGACCGCCATGTCCCGCACGACCGCGGCGCCCTCGACGACCGCGCCGCCCTCGACCCACGCGCGCCCCTCGATGCGGGCGGTGCCGCTCACGCGGGCGTCGCCCCGGACGACGGCGTACGGCCCGACGTAGGCGTCCGCGTCGACGCGCGCGGCGTCGTCGACCCAGCCGCCGCCGTTGGCGTGCCGGTGCCCGCCCGCGGCCGGCGTGGCCGCGGTCTCGTCGGCGACCGTGGCCCCGGCGACGCGCAGCTCGTAGGGGTACCGCGGCACGTCGCCGTACCCGCGCGCCGAGTCGATGGTGTGCGTCCGGGACGGCGTCCCGACGACGACCAGGTAGACGTCCTGCTCGCCCTCGCGGAGCGCGAACTGCAGCTCCTCGTCGTCGCCCTCGGTCACGGGGCTGTACCGGGCGGTGTCGCCCGCGAGCGCGACGAAGCCGACGGACCAGCCGGCGTCGGCGGCCGTGCTGTTGCCGCGCAGCCGCACGTGCACGGTGCCGCCGACCCGCTCGGGCTTGAGGTGCACCAGGTTGAAGCCGTAGTCGGAGGGGGCGAACGCCTCGGGGACGCGGTAGTGCCCGGGGTCGTCGGGGACGGCGTCGAGCGGTGTGGTGCGTCCCGCGAGCAGCACGGGGTCGAGCTGGGCGACCGCGTCGGCGAGCGTGCGGGACCCGCCGAGGTCCCACGTGACGGTGCGCATCGCGTACTCGGTGACGCGGCGGTTCAGCGCGACCTGGCTGAGGCCGGCACCGCCGCGGTAGGCGTCGAGCGCCGTCTGCGTGCCGTCGCCACCGCGCCAGATCCGGGCGACCGTCCCGTCGCCGTCGCGCTCCGCGAGGTACTGCAGCAGCAGCCACCCGCCGTCACCGAGCCGCGCGCTCGACCACGGGAGCCAGGGGCTGCGCACGAGGTCCGACGGGTCACCGATGCCCTCCGCGGCGCCGACGGTCGCGACGTAGGCGGCCGACGCGTCGGCGAAGGCGCCCGCCGAGTCGGCGGCGAGCCGCCCGTGCGGGGCCTCGCGCTGCGCGAACTCCTGGACCATCTCCGCGAAGCCGCGTGCCAGCGGCCACGAGGGTGCGGGCACGTCGACGCCCCCCGCACCGGGCAGCGCCGCGACCCCCGTCCGGACGACGCCGATGCCGTCGTCGACGGCGCCGCTGACGCCGCGGGACCCGCCCGAGAGCCCGCCGTGCGCGACCGCGGTCGTCGCCGAACGGGCCGACCCGGGCCCCTCCGACCAGGTGCCCTCGACGACCACGACGACCTTGTGGCTGCCGATCGCACCGTCCTCGGCCGCGACGGCCAGGTCACGCACGTCGACGTCGTAGAGCGCGTCGAGGGCGGTCACCGCCCGCGCGGGGTCGAACCGCAGGTCGAGGGTCGCGCGCGTCGGGTCGGCGCCGGGCAGGTCGCCCCACGCGAGCACGACGTCCTCGCCCTCGCGCACGTGGCCGTCGCGCCACGCCTGCTCCCAGGTCTCCGGGACGACGACGGGCTTCGAGGTGTCGTTGCTGGCGATCGCGACGGCGACCGCACCGCCCGCGACGACGGGCACGACGAGGGCAGCGACGAGCGCGGCGCGTCCGATCCGGGCCATGCCGCGCGTGTCCCCTCCCGTCGGGCGTCACCGTCGCGCGGGAGGCAGCGCGACGCGACCGTGCGCTGGCGCGCGGCTGCCCCACTGTCGTCCGGTGCTACCGCCTGCGTCAATCGCCGCGCGTCCCGCATCCGGGTGAATCGCCCCGGACGAACCGGACGGGCGTCCGACAGCGGCGGGCCCGCGCACCGCACGACGGCGGACGCGGGCCCGTCCGTGCGGTCAGTACCCCGCGTCGGCCTCGAGGCCCGCGAGGACCGCGGCCGTGCCGGACAGCCCGAGCCGGGTCGCGCCCGCCTGGACCATCGCGACGGCGTCGGCCGTCGTGCGGATGCCGCCCGACGCCTTCACGCCGAGCCGGCCGCCGACGGTGCGAGCCATGAGCTCGACCGCGTGCACGGTCGCGCCGCCCGCCGGGTGGAAGCCCGTCGACGTCTTGACGAAGTCCGCGCCGGCGCGCTCGGCCGCCTCGCACACCGCGACGACCTGCTCGTCGGTCAGGGCGGCCGACTCGATGATGACCTTGAGGACGACGTCGCCGGGCGTCGCGGCGCGGACCGCGGCGATGTCCGCCTCGACCGCGTCGTACCGGCCCTCGCGGGCCGCGCCGACGTCGATGACCATGTCGACCTCGTCGGCGCCGTCACGCACCGAGCGCGCCGCCTCGGCGGCCTTGACGTCGCTGTGGTGCTTGCCGGACGGGAAGCCGCACACCGTCGCGACGTGCAGGCCGGGCGCGGCGGACGTGTCCAGCGGCAGGAACGACGGCGACACGCACACCGAGTAGACGCCGAGCCGGGCCGCCTCCTCGACGAGGGCCTGCACGTCGGCGACCGTCGCCTCCGGCTTGAGCAGCGTGTGGTCGACGTACCGGGCCAGCCCGGCGGCGTCGTGCGGGGTGTCGTGTGTCGCGGTCATGCGCGGTGCCTTCCTCCCCGGGCGGCCGCGTAGGCCGGCCGGATCACGGTGTCGATGATCATGTCGCGCTCGTCGTGGTGGGCGAACGCGTAGGCGGCCGCGGTGACGGCCACGTCCTGGAGGTCGTCGAGGGTCCAGCCCGCTTCCTGCACGAGCAACGAGAGCTCGCGGGACAGCGTCGTGCCGGACTGCAACCTGTTGTCGGTGTTGACGGTGACCTTGAACCCGAGGCGCTTGAGCCGGGTCACGGGGTGCTCGGCGATCGACGCCGCGGCCCCCGTCTGCAGGTTCGACGACGGGCACAGCTCGAGCGGGATCCGCCGGTCGCGCACCCACTGCGCGAGCAGGCCGAGCCGGTCGCCGAGGTCGTCGGTCGTGACGTCGTCGGCGAGGCGCACGCCGTGCCCGAGGCGGCACGCCCGGGCGAGGTGCACGGCCTCGGCGACGGACTCCAGTCCCGACCCCTCGCCCGCGTGCACGGTCGCCGGGAAGTGCGCCTCGGCGAGGGTCCGGAACGCCGCGGCGTGCCGCGACGGCGGGAAGCCCTCCTCGGCCCCCGCGATGTCGAACCCGACGACGCCGTCGTCGCGGTTCGCGAGCGCGAGCGCCGCGATCTCGTCGGCGCGGTCCGCGTGCCGCATCGCGGTGATGAGGGTCCCGACGCGGATCGTGCGGCCCTGCGCCGCGGCCTCGGCGACGCCCTCGGCGAAGCCCTCCTGGACCGCGTCGACGACCTGTTGCAGCGTCAGGCCCTCGCGCAGGTGCTGCTCGGGCGCGTACCGGGACTCGGCCAGCACGACGCCGTCGGCGGCGAGGTCGAGGACCGCCTCGCGGGCGACCCGGCGCAGCGCGTCCGGCGTCTGCATGACCGCGACGGTGTGCTCGAACGTCTCGAGGTACCGCTCGAGGCTGCCCGAGCTGGCGGCCTCGACGAACCAGCGCCCGAGCTCCTCGGGGTCGGTCGTGGGGAGCTCGTGACCGGCCTCGGCGGCGAGCTCGACGATCGTCGCCGGGCGCAGGCCGCCGTCGAGGTGGTCGTGCAGCAGCACCTTCGGCAGGCCCGGCACGAGAGCGACCAGCGACGCGGTCGTGTGGTCGTCGGTGCGCTCGTCCCTGCCGCCGTCGGCGGGCTCGTCCGGCGTGGGCCGGTCGGCGTCGGCGACGTCGCCGCCCGGCTCGGGCTCGGGGGGCGCGGCGGGGGCGGAGGGGGACGTCATGCGCTCACCGTACCGGTGTCGTCGCAGGTCGGCCGTCCGCGGGACGGCCCCACGGAAGCCCCCGGCTCACGTGTCCGCACCGGGCTCGTCGTCGCCCGACGGCACCTCGGTGTCCTGCTCGACGACGTCCGCCTCGTCGGCCCGGCCCTCGCGGTCGGCGCGCGCGAAGCCCGGCTGGTACTCCTCCGGGTCGAGCTCGTCGGTGGCGTCGGCGGGGTCGTCGGTGAGGCGCAGGGGCGTCTCGGGGGCCACGGGCTCCAGTCCCGCGTCCCGCCATGCGTCGTGCCCGGGGACGGTGCTCATGGCTCCTCCTCGTCGTGCCGGTGGTGGGCCGGTCGTGACCGCTCGGTCGCACCGTCCATCGTGCTCCGGTGGGGTCGCCGACGCCACGCGGTCGCGGCGCGGCGAGCCCCTCCCCTGCGTCTGTGCCCCGGTGCTCAGGCCTCGATGCGGTCCAGCACGAGCCGCCGCGGCGCGACCGACGTCCCGGCCGGAGCCACGACGAGGCCGCCGTCGAGCGCCTCGCGGGCCCGACCGAACCGCTCGGGGGTGTCGGTGTGCAGCGTGAGCAGCGGCTGGCCCGCCCGGACCGTGTCGCCGGGCCGCACGTGCAGCTCGACGCCCGCTCCGGCCTGCACCGGGTCCTCCTTGCGGGCACGGCCCGCGCCGAGGCGCCACGCGGCGATGCCCACGGCGTACGCGTCGACCGTCTGCACGACGCCGTCGCTCTCCGCGACGACCTGCTCGGTCTCCCGGGCGACGGGCAGCGTCGCGTCCGGGTCGCCGCCCTGCGCGGCGATCATGCGCCGCCACGCGTCCATCGCGCGGCCGTCGGCGAGGGCCGCGGCCGGGTCGGCGTCGGGACGGCCCGCGGCGTCGAGCATCTCGCGGGCCAGCGCGACCGTGAGCTCGACGACGTCGGACGGGCCGCCGCCCGCGAGGACCTCGACCGACTCGCGGACCTCGAGCGCGTTGCCGGCGGTGAGGCCGAGCGGCGTCGACATGTCGGTGAGCAGCGCGACCGTCGTGACGCCCGCGTCGGTGCCGAGCGCGACCATCGTCTGCGCGAGCTCGCGCGCCCGGGCCTCGTCCTTCATGAACGCCCCGGAGCCGACCTTGACGTCGAGCACCAGCGCACCCGTGCCCTCGGCGATCTTCTTGCTCATGATCGAGCTCGCGATGAGCGGGATCGCCTCGACCGTGCCGGTGACGTCGCGCAGCGCGTAGAGCTTGCGGTCGGCGGGCGCGAGGCCCGAGCCGGCCTGGCAGATGACGGCGCCGACGTCCTCGAGCTGGCGCATCGTCTCCTCGTTGGACAGCGCCGCGCGCCACCCGGGGATCGACTCGAGCTTGTCGAGCGTGCCGCCCGTGTGGCCGAGGCCGCGGCCCGAGAGCTGCGGGACGGCGACGTCGAACACCGCGACCAGCGGCGCGAGCGGCAGCGTGATCTTGTCGCCGACACCGCCCGTCGAGTGCTTGTCGGCGGTGGGGCGGGACAGCGACGAGAAGTCGAGCCGCTCGCCGCTCGCGATCATCGCGGCGGTCCAGCGGGCGATCTCCGCGCGGTCCATCCCGTTGAGGAGGATCGCCATCGCGAGGGCCGACATCTGCTCGTCGGCGACGACGCCCCGCGTGTAGGCGTCGACCACCCAGTCGATCTGGGCGTCGGACAGGCGGTGCCCGTCCCGCTTGGCGACGATGACGTCGACGGCGTCGAACGGCTCTGACACGGTCATGCCCGGTCCTCCAGGTCAGCGGGGCCGAACGCGTCCGGCAGCACCTCGGTCATCGGCTTGATCCCCGAGACCGTCTCCACGAGCAGGCGTGCACCGCCGTGCTCCCACAGCAGCTGGCGGCAGCGGCCGCACGGCATGAGCACGTTGCCGTGCCCGTCGACGCACGTGAACGCGACGAGCCGTCCGCCGCCCGACACGTGCAGGCCGGACACGAGCGCGCACTCGGCGCACAGCGTCAGGCCGTACGACGCGTTCTCGACGTTGCAGCCGACGACGACACGGCCGTCGTCGACGAGCGCGGCGACGCCGACGGGGAACTTCGAGTACGGGACGTACGCGCGGTGCATGGCCTCGGTGGCGGCGGCGCGCAGGGCGTCCCAGTCGACGGTCGGGCCGTCGGTGGGGTCGGTCACGGGTGGAGCCTCACTTCTTGTACGGGACGCCCTCGGCGGCCGGCGGCCGCACCCGGCCGACGAGCCCGGCGACGGCGAAGATCGTCGCCAGGTACGGCAGCATCGCGAGGATGTCGCTCGGGATCGGGGACCCCAGGTTGTTGAGCACGCGGCGCAGGGCGTCGGCGAGCCCGAAGAACAGGGACGCGGCGAGCGCGCCGGTGGGGCTCCACCGGCCGAGGATCATCGCGGCGAGCGCGATGTACCCCTTGCCGGACGTGAGCTCCTTGGTGAACGCGAGGCCCGCGGAGACGAGCGCCGCACCACCGAGGCCCGCGATGGCGGAGCCGAGGATCGTCGAGCGCACGCGCGTCCGGTTGACCTTGATGCCGACGGTGTCGGCGGCCTTGGGGTGCTCGCCGACGGACCGCATCCGCAGGCCCCAGCGGGACCGGAACACCATGACCTGGAGCACCGCGACCGCGATGTACATGAGGTAGACGGTGAGCGGGTGCGCGAAGAGCACGGGACCGACGACCGGGATGTCGGCCAGGAGCGGCACCGCGATGGTCGGCAGGCGCGGCGGCGAGTTGAGCGTCTGCGGGTTGGCCGTCAGGACCGTCGAGAACAGGTAGTTCGTCAGGCCGATGACGAGCACGTTGAGCACGACGCCGACGATGATCTGGTCGACCCAGTAGCGGACCGCGAACAGCGCGAGGCACGCGCCGACGAGCGCGCCCGCGAGCGGCGCGGCGATGAGCCCGACGTAGGCGTTGCCCGTGACGGACGCGACGACGACCGCGAGGAACGCGCCCGCGAGCAGCTGGCCCTCGATCGCGATGTTGATGACGCCGGACCGCTCGCAGAGCAGGCCCGCGAGGGCGCCGAACACCAGCGGCACGGACAGGCCGAGCGCGTTGGTGAGCAGCAGCGTCAGCGGCAGCGCGTTGTCGTTGCCCGCCATGACCCACACGAGCAGCGCGAGGAAGATCAGGACGCCGTAGACGACCCACATCCACGCGGGCACCGGACGGCGGCGGCGCGAGCGCAGCAGCGCGAGCACGGCGATGACGAGCGCGCCGACCGACAGGATCGACGCCGTGAGCCGCGACGGCACGACGATGTCGTCGATCTTGATGGCGTCGCCGCCGGTGGCGACGCGGAACGTCGTGGTCGCACCGGCAGCCGTGAGGAGCCCGAAGAACACGAGGCTCAGCACGGCCAGCACGATCGCGGTCACGGGCCCGTGCCAGCGGACCTTCGCCTGCACGAGCGTCGTGGGCTCGGGCACGAGCGACTCGGGCTTGTCGGGGGCGGTCATCGTGCTCACGCCGCGGCCTTCTTCCTGTCGTAGCCGAAGAGCGTGGCGGCCCAGTGGATGACCGACAGCTCGCGGACCAGCGGCGGGGCCGCGATGAGGAGGACGATGACGGCCTGGATGACGAGCACCAGGTCGATGGGCGTCCCGGCGGCGGTCTGCATGAGGGGCGAGCCCGCGCGCAGTGCGCCGAACAGCAGGGCCGCGAGGACCGTGCCGAGCGGCCTCGACCGGCCGAGCAGCGCGACGGTGATCGCGTCGAAGCCGATCGACCCGGCGCTGCCCGCCTGGAACGTGCGGTCGGTGCCGAGGATCTGCATCGCGCCGCCGAGGCCCGCGAGGCCACCCGCGACGAGCATGACGCTGACGAAGACCCGCTGGACGTTGATGCCGGCGGTGCGGGCGGCGTCCTGGTTCGCACCGACGGCCCGGAACCGGAAGCCGAGCGTCGAGCGCTCCATGAGCCACCAGACGCCGACGGCCGCGAGGAGCGCGACCAGGAACCCGGCGTGCAGGCGGAACTGCGAGCCGAGCAGCAGCGGCATCATCGCGTTCTCGCCGACGGGCGGCGTGATGGGCCGCGTCGAGCCGGGCTGGCGCAGGACGGCCGTCGTCAGCAGGTACGACACGAGGTACAGCGCGATCGAGTTGAGCATGATCGTGACGATCACCTCGCTCGCCCCCGTGCGCGCCTTGAGGAAGCCCGCGATGCCGGCCCAGATCCCACCGGCGACGACCGCACCGAGGCACGCGACGACGACGTGCGCGACGACCGGCAGGTCGAGCGTGAAGCCGAGGTAGGCGGCCGCGGCGGCGCCGACGAGCACCTGCCCCTGGGCGCCGATGTTGAACAGGCCCGACCGGAACCCGATGCCCAGGCCGAGACCGGCGAGGATGAGCGGCACGGACGAGACCATCGTCTCGGTGATGGGCCGGATCCGTCGGGCGCCCTCGGCCTGGTAGTCGAAGATCGCGCCGCGGAACAGCGCCGAGTACGTCTCGTAGATCGCGTTCCACGCGGCCTCGAAGAAGTCGGCGGGGCGCGCGAAGACGTAGCTGAGGGCGTCCTGCGACGCGGCGTCGGCGGCGACGACGAGGACGGCCGCGAGGCCGAGCGCGATGAGGATCGCGACGACGACCGTCGTGGTCGTCGAGTCGAGCACCTGCTGCAGGTAGCTCGGGCGGTCGGGCTCGGGCTTGCGCTCGGGCGCGGGCGCCGGTGCCGGCGCGTCCTGGACGGTGGCGCTCACGCCGTGCCCTCCTCGTCGGTCGTGGGCGCCGGTCCGGCGCCCTCCTCGGCCTGCGCGACGGCGTCGGCGGCGGCGAGGGCGGTGTGGTGCCCGGCCGCCTGCTCGCGGGCCTGCTCGAGCGGGACGCCGGCCATCATGAGGCCGAGCACGTCCCGGTCGGCCGTCTGGCCGCCCTCGACGATGCCGATGATCTTGCCGCGGTACATGACGGCGATGCGGTCGGCGAGCGCGAGCACCTCGTCGAGCTCGGTCGAGACGATGACGACCGGGGTGCCGTTGTCCCGCTCGGCGACGATCCGCTTGTGCACGAACTCGATCGACCCGACGTCGAGGCCACGGGTCGGCTGCGACGCGACGAACAGCCGCAGCGGCCGCGACATCTCGCGCGCGAGGACGACCTTCTGCTGGTTGCCGCCCGACAGCGTGCTGACCGCGTCCTGCACGGAGCGCACCCGGATGTCGAACTCGTCGACGCGGTGCGCGGCGTTCTCGGCGACCCGCGCGGGGCTGAGCGACCCGGCGCGCGCGAAGGGCGCCGAGCGGTGCATGTCGAGGATGAGGTTCTCCGCGATGGAGAACGACGCGATGAGACCGTCGGAGCTGCGGTCCTCGGGCACGAACCCGACGCCCGCCTCGATGACCTCGTGGACCTTCTTGCCGCCCAGGTCGACGCCGTCGAGCAGCAGCTGGCCGGCGGTCGGGGTGTCGAGGCCGAGGATCGTCTCGGTGAGCTCGGTCTGGCCGTTGCCCTGGACACCGGCGATCGCGAGGATCTCGCCGCGGTGCACGTCGAACGAGACGCCGTCGACGACCGCGTTGCCGTGCACGTCGAGCACCGTGAGGTCGCGGACCTGGAACGTCGCCTCACCGGGCTCCGCGGCGGGCTTCTCGACCGCGAGGCTCACGGACCGGCCGACCATGAGGGAGGCGAGCTCGACCTCGGACGACTCGGGGCTGGCGGTGCCGACGACCTTGCCGCGGCGGATGACGCTGATGGTGTCCGCGACGGCGCGGACCTCACGCAGCTTGTGCGTGATGAAGACGATGGAGGTGCCCGCGTCCTTGAGCTGGCGCATGATCCCGATGAGCTCGTCGGTCTCCTGCGGCGTCAGCACCGCGGTCGGCTCGTCGAGGATGAGGACCTGCGCGTCGCGCGAGAGCGCCTTGATGATCTCGACCCGCTGCTGCACGCCCACGGGGAGGTCCTCGACGAGCGCGTCGGGGTCGACGGCGAACCCGAAGCGGTCGGAGATGGCCTTGACGCGGCGGCGCGCCTCGGCGAGGTCGATGAGGGAGCCGCCGACGACGGGCTCGTGCCCGAGGACGACGTTCTCCGCGACGGTGAAGACCGGGATGAGCATGAAGTGCTGGTGCACCATGCCGATGCCCGCGGCCATCGCGTCACCCGGTCCGGCGAACGTGCGCGGCTGCCCGTCGACGACGATCTGCCCCGCGTCGGGCTGGTACAGCCCGTACAGGACGTTCATCATCGTCGACTTGCCTGCGCCGTTCTCGCCGAGCAGGGCGTGGATCTGCCCTGGCTCGAACGTCAGATCGATGCCGTCGTTCGCCACGAGCGATCCGAACCGCTTCGTGATGCCCTGCAGCTCGAGCCTCATCGCCTCGTGCCCGCCTTTCCCCACGTGCCCGTGAGCCGACAGTAGGACCACCGCGCCGCCGACGCACCGGTGGCCCGGGGCGCGTCGCCCCAGGCCACCGGTGCGCTGGTCAGGCAGTGGTCAGGAGACCGCGTTCGCCGAGGGCGACTCGACGACGAGGTCGCCGTCGATGATCGCCTGGCGGAGCTCGTCGATCTTGGCGGAGAGCTCGGCCGGGACGTTCGCCTCCCAGTCGTGGTACGGCGCGATGTCGACGCCGCCGTTGGCGAGCGTGCCGACGTACGGGTCGGCCGTGAACTCGCCGTCGACCGACGACTTGATCGTGTCGAACACGGCCGTCTGGATCTGCTTCATGACGGACGTGAGGATGAGGCCCTTGTACTGCTCGTTCGCGGGCTGCAGGTAGCCGTCCGAGTCGACCCAGATGACCGCGGTGCTCTCGGCCTGGCTGGCGGCGTTGAGCGCGCCGGAGCCGACCGGGCCCGCGACGGGGAGGATGACGTCGGCACCGTCGGCGATGAACTGCTCGGAGGTGGTGCGGCCGGCCTCGGTGTCGGAGAAGTTCCCGATCATCGAGCCGTTCTGCGCCTCCTTGTCCCAGCCGACGACGGTCGTCGCGACACCGGACTCCTCGGCGTAGGCGGCGGCGCCGTCCACGAAGCCGTCCATGAAGATCGTCACGGACGGGAACGGCTGGCCGCCGAACGTCGCGAGCTTGTGGGTCTCGGAGATGCCCGCGGCGAGGTAGCCGGCGAGGTACGCGGCCTCCTGCGTGTTGAACAGCAGGGGCTTGGCGTTGTCGAGCGTGACCGGGTTGAAGTCAGCGTCGGAGAAGGCCGAGTCGACGAGCGCGAACTCGATGTCGGGGTTCGCCTCGGCGCCCGCCTGGACGGCGTCCTCGAGGGCGAAGCCGACGCCGATGATGAGGTTGCAGCCCTGCTGCACCATCGAGTCGACGTTGGTCGTGTACTGGCCGGGGTCCGTGGACTCGGCCGTCTTGATCGTGATGCCGAGCTCGCTCTCGGCCTGCTCGAGGCCCTTGAAGCCGGACTCGTTGAACGAGGCGTCGTCGAAGCCGCCCTCGTCGGACACCATGCAGGCGGTGAAGTCGACGGTCGCCGACGTCTCGTCGCCGCCGGACGTCTCGTTCGTCTCCTCGGGGGCGCTGCCGCACGCCGCGAGGGCGAGGGCGACCGCGCCACCGAGCGCAGCCACACGGATGATCTTCTTCACGCGAATCTCCTGGTCTCTCAGCCGACCGCCCGGACGGCAGGTGGCCGTCGCCGGGACGGTCGTCCTGCCCGGCGTCGATGGTTCGGACAGTAGTGAGCCGCAGGTGACGACCTTGTTACCAGGCGGTATCCGCCGAGGTTCCGTTACCTAGTTGGAATGTCCGCCCAGGTGACGGACGGGTCGTACCGTCATTCGAGACGGTCGAGTCGGACATGGGACGACGTCTCAGGCGCGCCCCGCGAGCAGGGCCGCACGCGCCAGCAGGAGCGCCCCGGCCTCGACGGCACGCTCGTCGACCCGGAGGTCGCCCTGGTGGATGTCGTACGTCCGGCCGCCCGGCGTCCGCGTGCCGAGCCGCGCCATCGCCCCCGGCACCTTCGTCAGGTACCAGGCGAAGTCCTCGCCGCCCAGCGACTGCTCGGTCAGCAGCACGGCCTGCGGCCCGAGGACGTCGCGCGCCGCCGCCTCCAGCACGCCCGTCGACCGCTCCTCGTTCTCCACCGGCGGGACCCCGCGGTGGTGGCGCACCTCGGCCTCCAGGCCCAGGGGCGCGACGACCTGCTCGACGGCGGCGTGGAACACGTCCGACGCCTTCTCCCACGCGCGCACGTCCAGGCAGCGCAGCGTGCCGCGCACCGTGCCCGACGCCGGGATCGCGTTGTGGGCGGACCCCGCCTGCACCTCGCCCCACGTGAGGTTGACCCCCGAGCGGGGGTCGAGCCGACGGCCCAGGATCGCGGGCACCTGCGTGATGACCTGCCCCAGCGCGAACACCAGGTCGCCCGTGAGGTGCGGGCGCGACGTGTGCCCGCCCGGTCCGGTGAGCACCACCTGGACCTCGTCGCTCGCCGACGTGATCGGTCCGATGCGCGTCCCGACCTGGCCGACGTCGACCTTCGGGTCGCAGTGGATCGCGAAGATCTGGCCGACACCGTCGAGGCCACCCGCGTTGACGACGTCGATCGCGCCGCCGGGCTGGACCTCCTCGGCGGGCTGGAAGACGAGCCGCACGCCCGTCGTGAGGCCGTCGGACGCGTCGAGGCCCGCGAGCGCGAGCCCCGCGCCCAGCACGGCCGTCGTGTGCACGTCGTGCCCGCACGCGTGCGCCACGCCCCGCACGGTCGACGCCCACGGCAGGCCGCACGAGTCGTGCACCGGCAGGGCGTCCAGGTCGGCCCGCAGCGCGATGCGCCGGCGCCCCGACCGCGCGTGCGACGGCCCGATGTCGCAGACCAGCCCCGACCCGGGCAGCAGCACGGGCTCGAGGCCCGCGGCCCGCAGCCGCTGCGCGACGACCCGGGTCGTGCGCTCCTCGGTCCGCCCCAGCTCGGGGTGGGCGTGCAGGTCGCGACGGATCTCGACGAGCTCGTCGCGCAGCCCGTCCAGGTGCGCCACCAGGCGCGTCACCTCGGGGTCGGTCGACCGCTGCGGGACGTCGAGGGCGGGGACGAGCACGGGGACGGAGGTGGACGTGTCGGGCACGCCCTCGACCTTAGCCCGGGGACGTCAGAGCAGGTCGTCGCGACCACGCTCGCGCCAGCCGTCGACCGCCGCCTTGACGGACTGCGCGTGCGCACGCGTCGTGACGAGCACCGCGTCGGCCGTGTCGACGACGACGACCCCGGGCACCCCGACGACGCTCACGGTGCGACCACCGCCCGGTACGACGAGCGCGTCGGGCGCACCGACGCGCAGCACGAGCGCGTCGTCGCCGAGCGTCGGGCTCGCGAGCAGGCCGCCGAGCGACGCGAAGTCGCCGATGTCGTCCCACGCGAAGTCGCCCGGCACCACCGCGACGCCGCCGGCGGCCGCGACGGGCTCGGCGATGGCGTGGTCGATCGCGATCTTGGTCAGCGTCGGCCAGACGTCCGCGAGCACGGTCGCCCGGTCCGGGCCGTCCCACGCGGCCGCCAGGGTCCGCAGGCCTTCGGCGAGCGCGGGCAGCTGCGCCGCGAGGTGGTCGAGCAGGACGCGCGCCCGCACGATGAACATGCCCGCGTTCCAGCGGTACTCGCCCGTCGCGAGGTACGCGGCGGCGGTCTCCTCGTCGGGCTTCTCCGTGAAGCCGAGGGCGTGGTGCACGGTCGGGGCGCCGGGCAGCCCCAGCGGCTCCCCCGACCGGACGTAGCCGAACGCGGTCGACGGGCCGGTCGCGCGGATCCCGACCGTGACGACGTACCCCGCACGGGCCCCCGCGACGCCCTCGCGCACGGCCCGCTCGAACTCCGCCGCGCCGTCGATGACCTGGTCCGCGGCGAACGACCCGAGGACGACGTCGTCGCCGTGGCGCTCCAGGAGCACCGCGGCCGCGAGACCGATCGCGGCCATCGAGTCGCGCGGCGACGGCTCGGCGAGCAGCCGCTCCGCACCGGCCGCGTCCGCGAGCAGCGCGGGCACCTGCTCCGCGACCGCGGCCGCGTGGCGGTGCCCCGTGACGACGAGCACGCCCTCGGGCCCGGCCAGCGGGACCAGGCGGTCGACGGTGGCCTGCAGCAGCGTCCGCCCCGACCCCGTGAGGTCGTGCAGGAACTTGGGGTGGCCGGACCGCGACAGCGGCCACAGGCGCGTCCCCGCACCGCCCGCCGGGACGACCGCGTGGAAGCCCGGGATCGGGCCGGTCGCGGGGACGTCGGCGTCGGGCGTCGGCACGGTCGGCACGGTCGGCTCGCTGGGCATGGCGACCAGGCTAGCGGCGGCCGCACGACCCCAGGCCGCGTGTGGAGTTGCTCACAAACAGGCCCCTGGGCGGGACCAACGGCCCATGCGGACCAGGTCGCGCCGACCCGTGTCTATACAGTGAGACCGACAGACTCCGGCAGGGTCGCCGACGTCCCTGCCGCGGCTCGACCGGCTCAACCCTCACTCGCAGGAGGCCCCCCAGTGCCCGCAGCGCCTGCCAAAGCGCCGGCTGGAACGCTCTACCGAGGGCGCGAAGGCATGTGGTCGTGGGTCGCGCACCGCGTGACCGGCGTCGCGATCTTCTTCTTCCTCCTCGTGCACGTGCTCGACACCGCCCTCGTGCGGGTGTCGCCCGAGGCCTACAACGACGTGATCGGGACGTACAAGAACCCGATCATGGGCCTCGGCGAGGCGGGGCTGGTCGCGGCCATCGTGTTCCACGCGTTCAACGGCCTGCGGATCATCCTCGTCGACTTCTGGGCCAAGGGCCCGAAGTACCAGCGCGTGATGCTGTGGGTCGTCCTCGGCCTGTCCGTCGTGACGATGGCGGGCTTCCTGCCGCGGCACCTCATGCACGTCTTCGGAGGCGAGTGATGACGCTCATCGCGGACCCGAAGGCCCCGCGTCCCCCGCGCCCGGGCCCCGGCCGCCGCACCACGCGCGGCAACACCGAGCTGTACGGCTGGGTGTTCATGCGGGCGTCCGGCGTGATCCTCGTCGTGCTGATCTTCGGCCACCTGTTCGTCAACCTCGTCGCCGGTGAGGGCGTCAAGGCCATCGACTTCGGGTTCGTCGCCGGCAAGTGGGCGTCGCCGTTCTGGCAGGTCTGGGACCTGCTCATGCTGTGGCTCGCGATGATCCACGGCACCAACGGCGTGCGCACGATCGTCAACGACTACGCGGAGAAGGACACGACGCGCCTGGTCCTCAAGGGCCTGCTCTACCTCGCGTTCGTCGTGGTCGTCGTCCTCGGCACGCTCGTGATCTTCACGTTCGACCCCTGCCCGAGCGGCAGCCCGGCCGACCTCCTCCCCTCGTTCTGCACGGCCTGACGTCGACGTCGGACCACCCCCCACCCGCCAGCAGCTCTCGCCAGCAGGCCAGCCACCAGGAAGGCATCGACCTCGATGCAGACCCACCAGTACGACGTCGTCATCGTCGGCGCGGGCGGCGCCGGCATGCGCGCGGCCCTCGAGTCGTCGACGCGCGTCCGCACCGCCGTCATCTCCAAGCTCTACCCGACGCGCTCCCACACGGGCGCGGCGCAGGGCGGCATGTGCGCCGCGCTCGCCAACGTCGAGGAGGACAACTGGGAGTGGCACACCTTCGACACCGTCAAGGGCGGCGACTACCTCGTCGACCAGGACGCCGCGGAGGTCATGGCGAAGGAGGCGATCGAGGCCGTCCTCGACCTGGAGAAGATGGGCCTGCCGTTCAACCGGACGCCCGAGGGCAAGATCGACCAGCGCCGCTTCGGCGGCCACACCCGCAACCACGGCGAGGCGGCCGTGCGCCGGTCCTGCTACGCCGCGGACCGCACGGGCCACATGATCCTGCAGACGCTGTACCAGCAGTGCGTGAAGAACGAGGTCGAGTTCTTCAACGAGTTCTACGTGCTGGACCTGCTCGTCGACCACGACCTCGCCGCGGGCCACGTGCCCGAGGGCGAGGAGGTCAACGTCTCCGGCGTCGTCGCCTACGAGCTCGCGACCGGGGAGATCCACGTCTTCCAGGCCAAGTCAGTGGTCCTCGCGACCGGCGGCGCGGGCAAGATCTTCAAGACGACGTCGAACGCGCACACCCTCACCGGTGACGGCATGGCGCTGGCGTACCGCCGCGGCATCCCGCTGGAGGACATGGAGTTCTTCCAGTTCCACCCGACGGGCCTCGCGGGCCTCGGCATCCTGCTCTCGGAGGCCGCACGCGGCGAGGGCGGCATCCTGCGCAACTCGCAGGGCGAGCGGTTCATGGAGCGGTACGCCCCCACGATCAAGGACCTCGCACCGCGCGACATCGTCGCCCGGTCCATGGCCAACGAGGTGCGCGAGGGGCGCGGCGCCGGTCCCAACAAGGACTACGTGCTGCTCGACCTCACGCACCTCGAGCCCGCGCACATCGACGCGAAGCTCCCCGACATCACCGAGTTCGCGCGCACGTACCTCGGCGTCGAGCCGTACACCGAGCCCGTCCCGGTGTACCCGACCGCGCACTACGCGATGGGCGGCGTCCCGACGAACATCGCGGGCGAGGTGCTGCGCAACTCCACCGACGTCATCCGCGGCCTGTACGCCGCCGGCGAGGTCGCGTGCGTGTCCGTGCACGGCTCCAACCGCCTCGGCACGAACTCCCTGCTCGACATCAACGTGTTCGGCAAGCGCGCCGGCATCTCCGCCGCGGGCTACGCCGCCGGAGCCGCCTGGGTCGAGCTGCCCGAGAACCCCGCGGTCCGCGTGCAGGCCGAGCTCGAGGAGATCCGCACCCGCGCGGACGGCGAGCGCGTGGCCGACATCCGTCGCGCGCTGCAGGAGACGATGGACGCGAACGCCCAGGTGTTCCGCACCGACGAGTCGCTCCAGCAGGCCCTCGCGGACCTCAAGGACCTGCGCAAGCGGTTCGCGTCGGTGAGCGTCCAGGACAAGAGCCGCACGTTCAACACCGACCTGCTCGAGGCGGTCGAGCTCGGCTTCCTGCTCGACATCGCCGAGACCGTCGTCGTCGGGGCGCTCAACCGCAAGGAGTCGCGCGGCGGCCACTTCCGGGAGGACTTCCCGGACCGCGACGACGCCGGCTTCATGAAGCACACGATGGCCTACCGCCGGCCGCTGCCCGCCGAGGGCCACCGCATGTGGGGCGGCGACACCGACGGCGACCACGAGGGCTCCTTCGCCCACACCACGGTGTTCGACGACTACCAGCTCGTGCTCGGGTCCAAGCCCGTCACCGTCACCCGCTACCAGCCGATGGAGCGCAAGTACTGATGACTGCCACGCTCGACGCCACCCCCGAGGTCGGGGCCGTGCCCTCGTTCGAGGTCACGCTCAAGGTCATGCGCTACCTGCCCGGCGACGACGGCTCGACGCCCGTCGCGCACTGGGACGAGTTCCGTGTGCAGGCCCACGGCACCGACCGCGTGCTCGACGCGCTGCACAAGGTCAAGTGGGAGCAGGACGGCTCGCTGACGTTCCGCCGCTCGTGCGCGCACGGTGTGTGCGGGTCCGACGCGATGCGCATCAACGGCCGCAACCGCCTCGCCTGCAAGACGCTGCTCAAGGACCTCGACCCGTCCAAGCCGATCACGGTCGAGCCCATCAAGGGCCTGCCGGTCGTCAAGGACCTCGTCGTCGACATGGAGCCGTTCTTCGCCTCCTACCGCGAGATCATGCCGTTCCTCATCACGACCGGCACCGAGCCGACCAAGGAGCGCCGGCAGTCCGCCGAGCAGCGCGAGCGGTTCGACGACACCACCAAGTGCATCCTGTGCGCCGCGTGCACGTCGTCCTGCCCGGTGTTCTGGACCGACGGCCAGTACTTCGGCCCCGCCGCGATCGTCAACGCGCACCGGTTCATCTTCGACAGCCGCGACGAGGGCGGCGCGCAGCGCCTGGAGATCCTCAACGACAAGGAGGGCGTGTGGCGGTGCCGCACGACCTTCAACTGCACCGAGGCGTGCCCGCGCGGCATCGAGGTCACCAAGGCGATCCAGGAGGTCAAGCGCGCGATGATCACGCGCGCCTTCTGACGCACCCTCACCCTCTCCGCATCCGAGGCCGTCCCCGTCGTCCGGGGGCGGCCTCGGATCGTCCCGGCCCGATGCTCGCGTCCGACGAAGGTCCCTCGACCGCCCGCGCACACGGTGCTTGGCTGACGGGATGGACGCCGGATGGCATGACGCGCACGTGCTCGGTCAGGGGGCGCCCATGGACGCCCGCGTCGCGTGGCACCTGGAGCACGCCGCCGCGTGCGGGTGCCGGGCCGTCCCCCGGACGGTCGTCGAGGAGCTCGAGCGGCGCGGCATCCCGGTGCCGGAGCGCGAGGACCGCTGACCGGCCCGTAGCGCGGGTATCTGCTTCCCCGCCGTCGCCGCGCCGCCTACGGTGGCGGGCGTGCCGCACGACGACCAGGAGATCCCGCTCGAGGGCGGCAACGTCGGTGGCGCCGTGCGCGTCGGCGACACCGTCCGCCGCCCGACCGGCCCGTGGACGCCCGCGGTGCACGAGCTGCTCGACTTCCTCGCGACGACCGACCTGCCGCACGTTCCCCGGGTGCTGGGCGTCGACGACCGGGGCCGCGAGGTCCTCACCTACCTGCCCGGACGGGTCGTGCCGATCGGCGTCGAGCCGCTCACGGACGCGCAGGTGCGCTCGGCGATGCGCTGGCTGCGGCGTTACCACGACGTCGTCGCCGGCTTCCCGCGCGACAGCCGCCGGTGGCGCTTCGTCGAGCGTGCGCTCGAGCCGGGCGAGATCGTGTGCCACCACGACTCGGCGACGTACAACCTGGCGTTCGACGGCGACGACCTGGCCGGGGTGTTCGACTGGGACGTCGCCGGCCCGGGGCGCCCGGTCGACGACCTCGCGATCTTCGCGTGGAACGCGCCGCTCCTCTTCCCGGACGGCGACCCGGCGCTGGCGGCGCACGGCCTGACGGTCATGGCGGAGGCGTACGGCGACGTCGGCCCGGGCGAGATCCTCGACCACGTGACCGTGCGGATGACGGACGCGTCCGACCGCATCGAGGAGGGGCAGCGCCGCGGCGACCCCGGCATGCTGCGGCTCGGCGAGATCGGCGAGCCGGCCGCGACCCGTGCGCGGGTCGTCACGCTGCGGGCGCACGCGCCCGCGATCCGCGCGCTGCTGCCCGGCTGACCGGGTCAGGCGCCGACCGGGGACTCGACGTCCTCCGTCTGCTCCTGCGGCGGGTCCGCGGTCCACGCAGCCGCGAGCAGCATGATCCGGGCCAGCAGGTTGACCCACACGAGCAGCGTGACGATGACCGCGAACGACGCGAGCAGCGGGTTGCGCGACGCGCTGCCCGCGACGACCGACGTCCCGAGCAGCCGCACGACGCCGAACCCCGCCGCGGCGATGAGCGCACCGCCGAGCAGGTCCTTCCACGCGGGCCGCGCGTCGGCGAGGAACCACACGACGAGCATGAACATCCCGGCATCCACCACGAACGACACGGCGACCGCAGCCGCCGTCCCGGACGCGCCCTGCCACCCGACGAGCCCCGTGAGCCACTCCGCGGCCGCCGTCGCGCCCGTCGTCAGGACGGCCGACACCAGCACCGCGATCGCGATCCCGACGAACCCGCCGAGCTCGCGCAGCTTCGACAGGACGGCGTTGCCGCCGCCCACACGCCCGAACATCGCCCGCACGCCCGTGCGCAGCGCCGCGGTCGCCGAGATCGCGCTGAGGACCAGGACGACGACCGCGACGACCCCGGCGACCGTGAGCGCGGGGCTCAGGACGAGCGTGTCGGGGTCGACGAGCCCGTTGTTGTCGCCCGTGTCGATGAGGCCGGGCAGCGACTCGTCGATCGCGTCGAGGACCTGCTGACGCAGCTGCTCGTCGTCGCCGAGCACCGCCATGAAGATCGTGTAGCCGATCGTCAGCCCGGCGAACACCGAGAACAGCGCCGCGTACGCGATGCCGCCCGACAGCAGCCCGCCGCCGGCCGCGCCGAACCGCGCGTTGGCCCGGGCGGGGCGGGTCCGCCGCCACCACGCGAGCAGCGCCTTGGCCCGGTCCACGAGCGACGGCCGCGCCGCCGCCTTCCCGTCGTCACCGCCGCCGCCGCGCCCCGGGCCGGACGCCCGCTCCGTGCTCTCCGCCCGGGCCTGCGCCGCCCCCGAACCGGCCGCCGGACGTGCAGGGTCCGTCGTGGGGTCGCCGGTCATGCACCGACCCTAGGTCGGCCGCACCGCCCCGGCATCCGCGCCGTCGGCCGGGACGTCGACCCCGTCGCCGCCCAGCGCGAAGTCCCGCACCGGACGCCAGACGCCGTCGTCGCCGTGCAGGTACGTGTGCAGCTCACGCACGACGAACGACGCCTCGAACCGCGCGAGACCCGCCGCCGCCGCGTCGAGCTGCTCGTCGGGGACCTCGTGCGCGACCGTGACGTGCGGGTGGTAGTCGAACCGCAGCCGCTGGTCCAGCACCCCGGTCCGGACGCTGCGCTCGAGCGCCGCGCACCCGTCGGCACCCTCGACGAGGGGCACGAACACGACCGGGGAGACCGGCCGGAACGTCGCCGTCCCGTGCAGCCGCACCACGAACGGCGCGTGCCGTGCGGCCGCCTGCGCGAGGTGCTCGTCGACCTCCGCGACCAGGCCCGGCTCGACGACCGTCGGGCCGAGCAGCGTCACGTGCGGCGGGATGAACTCCGCGAGCGGGTCGCCGTACCGGGCGCGGGCCTCGCGCAGCGCGGTGCTCCACGGCTCGGGCACCGTGATCGCGACCCCGATGCGGAGCTGGTCGCCGGTGCGTTCCGGCAACCTCATGCGGGCGTCCCGACGGGAGCTGCCGCGACCTCGCCGTCCAGGACGTCCGCCGCGAGCCGCCGGGTCGCCGGCCGTCGCCGCAGCAGCCCGAACCGGTCGTACAGCCGCTCGAGCGTCGGGGCCGCGAGCGCCCGGGCCCGGTCGGCGCCGTCGGCCAGCACCTCGTCGAGCGACGCGGGGTCCGCGAGGTAGCCGTGCACGCGCTCCTGGAAGGGCGTGAGGAAGTCGACGACGACCTCCGCGAGGTCCTTCTTCAGGTCGCCGTAGCCCTTGCCCGCGTACTCCTGCTCGAGCGCCTCGACCGACCGGCCCGTGAGCGCCGAGTAGATCGTCAGCAGGTTCGAGATCCCCGGCTTGGCGAGCGGGTCGAAGCGGATCTCCCGCTCGGTGTCGGTCACCGCGGACTTGATGCGCTTCGTGACGACCTTGAGGTCGTCGAGCAGCTCGATGAGGCCGTTGGGGCTCTCCGCGGACTTGCTCATCTTCGACGTCGGGTCCTGCAGGTCGTAGATCTTCGCCGTGGCCTTGACGATGTGCGGCTCCGGGACGACGACCGTGCCCTTGCCGAACCGCGAGTTGAGCCGCTGCGCGAGGTCGCGCGACAGCTCGAGGTGCTGGCGCTGGTCCTCGCCGACCGGGACGAGGTCCGTGCCGTACAGCAGGATGTCCGCCGCCATGAGGACCGGGTACGTGAACAGGCCGACCGTCGTGCCCTCGGTCCCCTGCTTGCTCGACTTGTCCTTGAACTGCGTCATCCGGCCGGCCTCGCCGAAGCCCGTCTGGCACGACAGCAACCAGGCGAGCTCCGCGTGCTCCGGCACGTGCGACTGGACGAACAGGATCGAGCGCGCCGGGTCGACGCCCGCGGCGAGGAACTGCGCCGCGGTGCGGCGCGTGCGCTCCCGCAGGACGGCCGGGTCGGGGTTCACGGTCAGCGCGTGCAGGTCGACGACGCAGTAGATCGCGTCGTGGTCCTCCTGCAGCGCGACCCACTGCGTGAGGGCGCCCAGGTAGTTGCCGAGCTGGAGGGAGTCGGACGTCGGCTGCATCCCGGAGAAGATGCGCGAGCGGTGGGGGGCCATCCGGACCATCAGTCCATTCTTGTCGGGTGCCGTCGCTCGCCGCGGTGGGCGGCGACGTCGTGTGCGGGGGTCGTGCGTCGGTGCGGGCGGTGCGTCCGGCGGGCGTCGGTGCCCGGCCCGGAGCGGCCGTGGGCGGACCCGCGCGGACGCGGACCGTCAGGTGGCTTCGTCGTCGAACGGTGCGGTGCGCCATCGGTCGCCGGGCGAGCCGGCCACCGTCGCGGTGGCCGTCGACCTGCTCGCCGACGCACCGGCAGCGGCGGCCGTCGCGGCGCCGGCTGCGGTGCCGGCCGCGGTCGCGCCCTTGCGCAGCGACGGCCCGGGCCCGGAGGGGGCCGGCGGGCGTCCCGCCGCGGGCGGCAGGTCGTCGAGCAGCGCCTCGCGCACGATGCGGCGCGGGTCGTACTTGCGCGGGTCGAGCGCGGCCCAGTCGACGTCGCGGGCCTCCTCACCCAGCTCCTCGTCGACGCGCGCCTTGGCGTCCGAGGCGAACTGGCGGGCCCGGCGGACCCACAGGCCCAGCTGCTCGGCGTACTTCGGCAGGCGCTCGGGGCCGATCACGAAGGCCGCGACGAGGAAGAGCACGAGCAGCTCTCCGCCGTTGATTCCGAACACCGGGTCAGGGTACCCCGCCGGGCCGGTCGGCAGGCGTCGGTCGGACGTGCCGTGGACGGAGGCCGACGGGGCGTCGGGCGGCACGCGGCGCACCCTCGCGCGGGCGGTCGCGCGGACCGGGCGTGAGCCGCCCGGTCGTGCCCTGAGCGACGCGTCAGCGCGCCTCGGCCTCGTCGAGCCTGATCCGCACGTCGCGCTCGTCCGACCCCGTGCGCACGTGCAGCACGACCGTCTCCCCCGGGGTCCGCGCCCGGATCGCCACGATGAGCTCGTCCGGGTCGGTCACCGGGCGACCGTCGATCGCGAGGATCACGTCCCCGCGGCGGATGCCCGACCGGTCGGCGGGCCCGTCGGGCGTGACCGCCGGCGTGCCCTCCTGGTCCTCGGTCGAGACCTGCACGCCCTCGCCGTCGTACCGCTGGTCGAGCAGCACGCCGATGATCGGGTACGTCGCCTGCCCGGTCTCGATGAGCTGCTCGGCCGTCCGCCGCACCTGCTCCGACGGGATCGCGAACCCCAGGCCGATGCTGCCGCCCACGACGGACGACGTGCCGGGCGGCTGCGCGATCGCGGAGTTGACGCCGATGACCTCGCCCCGCGCGTTGACGAGCGGTCCCCCCGAGTTGCCCGGGTTGATCGCGGCGTCCGTCTGGATGGCGTTGATGAACGCGGTGTCGCCCTCGTCGCCCGCCGAGACCGGACGGTTGAGCGCGCTGACGATGCCCGTCGTCACCGTGCCGGCCAGCCCCAGCGGGGCGCCGACCGCGACGACCGGGTCGCCCACGACCACGGCGTCCGAGTCGCCCAGCAGCAGCGGCGTGAGGCCCGACACCTCGACCTTGAGCACCGCGAGGTCGTACTCCGACGTCCGCCCGACGATCGACGCGGGCTCCTCGCTGCCGTCGACGAACGTCACGACGACCGACGTCGACGCCGTCTCCGCCGCCTGCGCGACGACGTGGTTGTTCGTCACCAGGTAGCCGTCGGCACGCAGCACGAAGCCCGAGCCCGTCGACGTGCCGTCCGGCCCGTCGACCTCGATCGACACGACGCTCGGCAGCACGCCCGCCGCGATGCCCGCGACCGACTCGGGCGCCCGCGCAAGGTCGGCGGCACCCGCCACGGTGGTGGGCAGGCCCGCGTCCTGCAGGTGGTCGTCGTCTCCGAGGCGCGAGCCGAGGACGCCGCCCACGACGCCCGCGACCAGCGCGAGCACGACGAGCGGGACGGCCCACACCGCGGAGAGCGGCCGGCGGCGGCGCGGAGCGCGCGGGGCGCCGGGGCCGTGCGGTCCGCCCGGTCCACCCGGGCCGGCGAGGGGCGCGGGGTACGCGCCCGGGTACGGGGAGGCGGGATCGTGCGACGGGTGCCGCGGCGACGGGCCAGGACCGGCACCGGGCGTCGCGGGCACGTACGGCGGCAGGGTGGACGCCGTCGGGCTGCCCTGCTGCGGCGACCCGTGGGACGCGCCGGCGTGCTGGGGCGAGCCGTACGAGGGCGGGCCCTGCGGCGTGGCCCCGTGCGCGGGTGCACCGTGCGACGGCGACCCGTGGGTCACCGAGCCGTGCGGCGCGCGCCACGGCGAGGGGGCGTGCCCGACGGCCTGCGGTCCGGCCGCCGCAGGTCCCGCAGCCGCGCCGCCCCCGCCGTACGGGCTCTGCGCGGGAGCGGGCCGACGGCCCGACGGCGGTGCGAACGGGTTCTCCGGCACGACGGGCGCAGGCGCGGCCGGAGGCGCAGGCGCGGCGCGGGGCGTGGGAGCCGTCGCGCTCGGCGCGCCGTCCGAGCCGACGTGCCCGCGAGCCGCCGGAGAGGTGACCTCGTCGTCGGGCGTCGTCATGGGGTCTGCAGGGCTCCCGTCACCGTCTGCCAGCCGCGCGTGATGCGCGCGTGCACCCCGTCGTCGTAGGCGCCACCGGGAAAGGCTGCCACGAGCGGGCCGAGGACGTCGTGCCCGTCGGCGCCGACGACCTGCACGACGGTCGAGTCGCACTGCCAGGCGACGTGCGACGGCTCACCCGACAGGACGTAGACGGTCCGGCCGCCGAGCTCCTGCACGCCCGCGCCGCTCAGGGCGTCGACGTCCAGCCGGCCCTGCTGCTCCGTGACGACCACCGACCCCGCGGGCCCGGTCACGTCGACCTCGAGCACCGAGCCGTCGTCGCCGGACCAGCGTAGGCCCGTCACGGCCCAGCCGGTGGGCAGCGCCGTCGGGAACGACCAGGCGTGCGAGCGCAGCCACTGCGTCGTCGAGGCGTCGACCTGCCCGCCGGCGTCGACGACGTCCTCGAACGTCGGGCGCCCGGACGCCGCGCCGGTCGTCGTGGTGGCCTGCGACAGCAGCTCCAGGTCGGCCCCGGGGTGGCTCACGGGCACGATCTCGGGACGCTCGCCCAGCACGAACAGCATCGCCGCGACGGCACCGAGCCCGGCGACCGAGCCGACGGCGAGACGGACCGGGTTGCGCCGGGGGCGCAGGTCGCCGTGCAGGTCGCTGCCCGGGCGCCCGGTCCACGAGCGCGGCACGAGCCCGGCCGCGGCGAGCGCGCGGGGGTCCGGTGGGGCGGCGAACGGGTCGCGCGGCGGGACGGCGCGACGTCCGCCGAGGTCGCAGCCGTCCGGCGCGAGCGAGAGGAGCCGGGCGGTGAGATCGGAGGGCGGCGGCACGTCGTCGGCCGCCGACGCCAGGGCGCGCCGGGCCGCACGGGCCGCCGACAGCTCGGCGGCGCAGGTCGGGCACAGCGCGACGTGCGCGAGCGCACGCTCGGTCGCGGCGACCGACAGCTGACCGTCGACGAGCGCGCTGATGCGGGAACCGAGGTGGCTCACCGGGCACGCTCCGGGAGGGCGGCGACGAGGCCGCCTGCGGTGGTCGCCGCACCGACGGTCGCCGCGGCGTCGGCCGTCTCCGCGGAGTCGCTCGTCCCGGCCTCGGACGCCGCGGCCACGGCCTCGGGCGCACGGTGGCCGAGCGACACGCGCAGACGGGCACGGGCACGGTGGATGCGGGAGCGCACGGTGCCGAGCTTGATCCCGAGGGTCACCGCGATCTCCTCGTACGACAGGCCCTCGATGTCGCAGAGCACGACGGCGGCCCGGTACTCGGGCGGCAGCTCGTCGAGCGCGCGCTGCACGTCGTGGTCGAGGTTGCCGTGCTCGTACGCCCGCTCGGGGCTGCCGAGCTGGTCGACCGACGCGAAGCGGTCCGCGTCGTCGCCCATCCCGTCCATGCGCACGCGCTGCTTGCGGCGCGCCTGGTCGAGGAACAGGTTCGTCGTGATGCGGTGCAGCCAGCCCTCGAACGTGCCGGGGGTGTACGTGTTGAGCGACCGGAACACCCGGACGAACGTCTCCTGGGTGAGGTCCTCGGCGTCGTGACGGTTGCCCGTCAGGCGGTACGCCAGCCGGTACACGCGCGCGGAGTGGTCCCGGACGATCTGCTCCCACGTCGGCGGCTGCCAGGCGGCCGGGGGCGTGGTCATCGTGTCGGGCTCCTTCGTGGTGGTCGAGCGGGGCACCAGTCTCCCAGGTCGTGCGGATGTGTTCGACTCGGTGCAACGCGCGTGGCGCCCGGGAAGTTCCGCGAGGCGGCCGGTCACGTCCCGTGGAGTGGTCCCGCGCACCGATAGGCTGACCGGGATCCCCCGCCCGACCCGCACCTGATCCGTCCTGAACTGCTCCAACGGGAGGCCGCCATCTCCACCGACAAGGCCCAGAGCTGGGTCTACTGCGAGGAGTTCCTCCCCGAGGACGACGTCCTGCTGCGGGCGCGTGAGCGAGCGGCGCAGCTCGGCTGCACGCCCGTGCTGCCCGGGTCGGGTGCCGCGCTGTCGGTCCTGGCCGCCGCGGCTGGCGCGCGTGCCGTCGTCGAGATCGGCACCGGTGCGGGCGTCGGCTCGCTCTACCTGCTGCGCGGCATGCCGGCCGACGGCGTCCTCACGACGATCGACCTCGAGGTCGAGCACCAGCGCGCCGCGAAGGAGGCGTTCGCCGAGGAGGGCGTGCGCGCCACGCGCACCCGGACCATCTCCGGCCGCGCGCTCGACGTCCTGCCGCGCCTCACCGACGGCGGCTACGACCTGGTGTTCGTCGACGCCGACAAGGGCTCCTACCCGGGGTACGTCGAGCAGGCCGTGCGGCTGCTGCGGCCCGGCGGGGTGCTCGCCGTCGACAACGCGCTGTGGCACGACCGGGTCGCCGACCCCGCGCGGCGCGACGAGACGACGACGACGATCCGCGAGGTCGGACGTCTGGTGCGCGGCGACGACCGGCTCGTGCCGGCCCTGCTGCCGACGGGCGACGGGCTGCTGGTGGCCGTCCGCCGCTGAGCGCCTGCCGCACAGGCCTGTCCGTGCAGCTCGGTCAGTGCCGCTCGGTCAGTGCCGCTCGGTCAGTGCAGGTCGGTCAGTGCAGGTCGGTCAGGTACTCCAGGAGCAGGCGCGCGCCGTACCCGGTGGCGCCCTCGGTGACCTCGTGCCGGTCGCCCGTCGACCGCGCCGGCCCCGCGATGTCGAGGTGCGCCCAGCGACGCTGCCCGACGAAGTGCTGCAGGAACAGCGCGGCGGTGATCGACCCGCCCCCGATCCGCCGGTCGGACGGGACGTGCCGCAGGTCCGCGACGTCGGAGCCGACGGCCTCCTCGTACTCGGCCACGAGCGGCATGGGCCAGGCGAGCTCGCCGGACCGCTCCCCCGCCGCGGCGAGCGCCTCGACCAGGTCGTCGTCGGTGCCGTAGAGGGCGGCGTGCTGCTTGCCGAGCCCGAGCGTGGCGGCACCCGTGAGGGTCGCGACGTCGAGCAGGACGTCGGGGTCGAGCTGCGCGTCGGCCCACGCGAGCGCGTCGGCGAGCACGAGCCGGCCCTCGGCGTCGGTGTTGGCGATCTCGACCGTCGTCCCGCCGAACAGCGTGAGGACGTCGCCCGGCCGGTAGGACGCGGCGCCCACGTGGTTCTCCGCGAGCGGCAGGACGGCCGTCACGCGGTGCGCGACCCCGGCCTCGGCGGCGGCGAGGACCGTCGCGAGCGCCACGGCGGCGCCCGTCATGTCGGTCTTCATGGGGACCATCGCCTCGCGCGGCTTGATGGACAGGCCGCCCGTGTCGTAGGTGATGCCCTTGCCCACGACGACGACGTGCCGGGTGCCCGACGCGGACGCGGTGGCGGGCGTGTAGGCGACGGTGACGAGCCGGGGCGGAGACGCGGAGCCCGCGCCCACGGCGAGGATCCCGCCGAAGCCCTGCGCGGCCAGCTCGCGGGGCCCGCGCACGGTCACGTCGAGCCCGGCGCGGCGGCCGAGCCGTCGGGCCTGGTCGGCGACCCACGCGGGGTCCTTGATGCTCGACGGCGTCGCGGCGAGGTCGCGCGCGAGCCAGGTCGCCCGCGCGGCGGCCCGGCCGAGGGCCACCGCGGCGCCCACGCGCGTGCCGTCGCGGCCGAGCAGCACCAGGGGTGCGGGCTCGGGGTCGGGGCGGCCGGTCGCGAGCGTCGGCGTGCGATACGCCGCGAGCAGGTAGCCCTCGGCGAGGGCGCGGGCCGCGGCAGCCTCGTCCGACGACGACTGCCCGGCGTACGCGCCGACGGTCGTGACGACCCGCCGCAGGCCGCGGGTGGCGCGCGCGAGGGCGGCGCCGGCGCGGCGCAGGTCGCGCGGGGAGCCGTCGCCGACGCCGACGAGGACCAGGCGCGGGGGCAGCCCGTCCCACGGCAGCGTGACCGCGGACCCGACGGGCCGCGGGAGCTGCAGGACGTACGCCTCGCCCGCCGCCCCCGTGAGCTTCACGCGCTCGGCGACCTCCGCGAGGTCGACGCCGTAGCGGACAGCGGCGTCGGCGGTGCCCTCGCGGGGCTGGACGCCGTCGTCGCCCGGGCCCGCAGGGGCGACCGGCACGGCGACGGCGTCCACGGTGCCGTCGGTCAGCAGCGGGCTCGAGACGAGCGCGCCGCCGACGAGCGAGACGTCCGGAGGCGTCCGCCCGACGGCGGCGGTGAACCCGGAGGTCGTCGGCCTCACCATGTCGTGCAGTCCGTCGTCAGGAGACGACGGACGTCAGGGCCTCGCCCAGCTCGGCGGCCTCGGTCGCGTTGAGCTCGACCACCAGCCGTCCACCGCCCTCGAGCGGCACGCGCATCACGATGCCGCGGCCCTCCTTGGTCACCTCGAGCGGTCCGTCACCGGTCCTCGGCTTCATCGCGGCCATGCGGGGGCCTCTCCTTCGCCTCGTCGTCCCGGCCGGGCTGCGAGCGCGCAGGAGAGCGCGCCCGGGAAGGCCCGAGATGCCGGTTGTCCGTCGACCATCTTAGTTCACGTTCGATCCGCCGACCTCGGTCGATGGTGCGTGCACCGCCCGATCGGCCGCGCCCGGACGCCCGTCCAGGTACGACCGGTCACGGCGGCCATCCCTGCGGCGGCGTCAGCCGCCACATGTTCCACACCCAGACGAGCTGGAGCGCGAGCATGAGCCCGAGGACCGCGCCGAACCACAGCCGCCGGGCCGTCGCGGGACGCGTCACGACGCCCGCCGTCACGGCGCCCAGCGGGAAGGCCAGCAGCATGAAGCGGGCCAGGCTGCTGCCCGGCTCGATGACCGCCGCGATGTAGAGCAGGTACGCCGCCGGCCACGCGTGCAGCTCCCGGCCGAGCCGCCACGCGGCGGGGACCACGACCGTCGCGACGACCAGCGCCGCACCGGCGGCGACCACCCACGGCGCCCACTCGTGGAACCAGAACCGCGACACGTACCCCCACGCGCCGAACGGCTGGACCTCACGCACACCGCGCCACGACTCCTGCGTCTGCAGGTACGCGTCGGGGACGCCCGTGACCCAGCCGCAGATCAGCGGCCACGCGACGCCCGACACCGCGGCTGCGGCCGCGAGCGCCACGAGTCCGCCGACGTCGCGCGCACCGAGGTGGTCGTCGCCGCGCCGGCTCGCCCGCCAGCGCACGAGCGCGTGCACCACGATGACGACCGCCATCGGCAGCGCGACCGCGCGCGTGAAGCCGAGCGCGAGCACGACCGCCGCGGTGGCGAGGTAGCGGCGCTCGACGAGCAGGAGCAGCGCCGCCGCGATGAGCAGAAGCGCGAGCGACTCGGTGTACGCGACCTGCAGCACGACGGCCGTCGGGAACGCCGTGACCAGGGCGACCGTCGCGAGCGGGAGGCCGGGGCGGGCCGCGACCGCGCGCGGCGCACCCCGCTCCACCAGCCGGTGGATGACGACCGCCGCGGCGGCGCCGAGGACCAGGGCCGTCAGCGGGGCGACGACGTACCAGGGGCCCGTCGTCAAGGTCATGAGACCGCGCACCAGCAGGGGGAACAGCGGGAAGAACGCCCAGACGTTCTGCTGGACCAGGCCGTCGGACCCCACGGGGAGCTCCGTCGGGTACCCCTGCTCGGCGGCCTGCCGGTACCAGCTCGCGTCCCACATGAGGCCCGTGAACTGCAGGTAGGACGGCTGTCCGGGGGTCCAGTAGTTCTCTACCTGGGACTGCGCGGTGACGACCAGCGCGACCGCGCTGAAGGCCCGCCCGGCGAGGTAGACGGCGAGGGCCTGGAGCCACCAGGGCCACGTGCGCGGGTCGGCGCGGCGGCGGGCGGGGGCGTCGGGTCCCGCAGCAGCCGTCGCGTCCGCCGGGGCCGCCTGCTCGTCCGTCGGCTCGACGTCGGTCGGCTCGACGCCCGTCGGCTCGACGTCCGTCCGCTCGCCGCTCACGCGATCCCCCGCACGGCCCGCGCGGGCGGGGCGTCGCCGCGCAGCACGGCGACCATGTCGAGCGTCCGCCGGGTCGCCGCGACGTCGTGCGCGCGGAAGACGCGCGCACCGAGCCACGCCGCGACCGACGTCGCCGCGAGGGTGCCCTCGAGGCGCTCGTCGACGGCGAGGTCGAGGCTCTCGCCCACGAAGTCCTTGCGGGACAGCGCCATGAGCACGGGGTGCCCGAGGGCCACGAGCGCCGCGGTGCGGCGGACCAGGTGCAGCGAGTGCCACGTGTTCTTGCCGAAGTCGTGCGTCGGGTCGACGAGCACCGACGCCGGGTCGACGCCGAGCTCCACGGCCCGCCGGGCCCCCGCGGACACCGTGGCCACGACGTCGTCGAGGACGCCGTCGAGCGCGTCGTCAGGCTCCCCCGGCCGGTCGTCGGACGAGGTGCGCGGGTATGCGACGCGGAACGGGTCGGTGCGCGGGCGGGCGCCGCCGGTGTGCGAGCACACGACGCCGAGACCGCGCTCGGCGGCGACCTCGGCGAGCTGCGGGTCGTGCCCGGCCCACGTGTCGTTCACGAGGTCGACGCCCTCGTCGGCGGCGGCGCGGGCGACGTCGGCGCGCCAGGTGTCGATGCTCACGAGCAGGTCGGGGTGCCGAGCGCGGACGCGCGCCACGAGGGGGACCACGCGGGCGATCTCCTCGGCGGCGTCGACGCGCGGACCGCGGCCCGCCCGGACGCCCCCGAGGTCGACGATGTCGGCGCCCTGGTCGTGTGCGCGCGCGACAGCGGCGTCCGCCGACGCGTCGTCGTGCCGGGCCGCGGCGTAGAACGAGTCCGGCGTACGGTTCACGACGGCCATGACGACGGGGCGTCCGTCGCCGACGACCCGGCCGCGCAGCCGCAGCGGGGCACCGGCAGGCGGTACGTGGAGCGCCGCGCTCACCCCGCACCCTCGGCGGACGACGCCGCTCGTGCGGTCTCGCGCGCGGCGGCCTCCTCCTGCGCGCGCAGCTCGGCCCCGCGCGTGCGGACGATGTCGACGGCCTCGTCGGCGCCGTCGACGACCTGCAGCAGCCCGAGGTCCACGTCGGAGATCATCCCGCTGTCCAGCACGGGGCCCCCGACCCAGTCCAGGAGGCCCTGCCAGTACGCGCTGCCGACGAGCACGATCGGGAAGCCCGTCACCTTGTGGGTCTGCACGAGCGTGAGCGCCTCGAAGAGCTCGTCGAACGTGCCGAAGCCGCCGGGCAGCACCACGAAGCCCTCGGAGTACTTGACGAACATCGTCTTGCGGGCGAAGAAGTACCGGAAGTTCACGCCGAGGTCGACGTAGGCGTTCATGCCCTGCTCGAACGGCAGCTCGATGCCGAGGCCGACCGACAGGCCGCCCGCCTCGGACGCGCCGCGGTTCGCCGCCTCCATCGTGCCCGGGCCGCCGCCGGTGATCACGGCGTACCCCGCCTCTGCGAGCCGGCGGCCGACGGTCACGCCGGTCGCGTACTGCGCGCTGCCCTGCGGCGTGCGGGCGGAGCCGAACACGCTCACCGCCGGGCCGACCTCCGCGAGCGCGCCGAAGCCCTCGACGAACTCGCTCTGGATCCGCATGACGCGCCACGGGTCGTCGTGCAACCACGAGGCGCCCTCGGTCCGGCTCAGCAGGCGCTGGTCGGAGGTGCTGGAGGGGATCTGCCGGCCGCGCAGCAGGACAGGGCCCTTGCGATACCCCTGGCCGGGGGCGGGCTGACCGTCGTCGCTCATGGGGTGACTCTAGGCCGCGGGACCGCACCCGGGTGGGCGTGCCCGGGCCTCGTCACCGACCCGTCGCCGGACCGACGCCGGGCCGACGCCCGAGCCGCCGCGCGTCAGGTGGTGAGCCAGGCGCGCAGCGCCGCGTGCGACGTCCGGATCTGCTCGACGGGGCACCGCTCGTCGTCCTTGTGCGCGAGCA
>PJUA01000136.1_pt1 | contig 70676 bp, 61 predicted proteins | sample 1512151 | NCBI WGS metagenome assembly PJUA01 (sample SAMN08177678, study PRJNA422409) | Soil metagenome, whole genome shotgun sequencing project. | isolation source: Soil enriched on filter paper: beechwood xylan treatment | place: USA: Madison | collected 2015-01-15
AGGGGCGGCAGGCTCGTCACGGTGCCCGTCGCGTCGAAGCCGACGCCGCCGAGCCACGTGTCGAACTCGGCGAGCCCCAGGCGGTGGAAGTCGGGACGCGGGTCGGGGCCGAACCGGGACGTGTACCCGCACGTCCAGGCGTCGTAGTACGAGCAGCGCAGCGGGCGCTCCGGGAGGCCGAAGACCCCGCAGCGGTGGTCCGCGCCGAGGTGCCGGCACGTCGTCTCCAGGACCAGGGACCAGCCGTCGTCGCCGATGCCGACCTGCACCCCCGGGAAGCCGAGCGTGAAGCGCCAGTGGTCCAGGTGCACGTTCGTCGTCGGGACCGGCTTGGGGAAGACCAGGGTCGTGCAGCAGTAGGCGTCGCACCCCTCGCAGGGTGCGCGGAGCGCGTCGAAGGTGCGGACGTCGTCGGGCCGTGCGGCAGCCGGTGCGGGCGCGGGGTCGTCGCGACGGCGGGTCGGTCCGAGCGTGAGCGGCACGGCGGTCGTCACAGCGGTCGCGGCGACGGCTGTGGGCGCCGGTGCCGTGCGCGGGTCGGGCGGCGGCGGTGCCGCCTCGGCGACGAGCTGTTCCCATGACGGCACCTCGACGATGGTCCGCAGGTCGTCGAACGTGACCTCCGCCGCGAGGCGCTCGAGCCGCGCGCGGTCGAACCACACGAAGTCCTCGACGGGGGCGTCGAACACCCGCCGGTACCAGCACTGGTACGGGTTGTACGTGACGCAGATGTTCGGCTGCCGGTCCGTGCCGTGCACCGTGCACGTCGCGTCGCGCGGGTCGAGGTGCCGGCACGGCCGCGCGTAGTAGACGCTCCACTCCCCCGACGCGGCGAGGCCGAGCCGGATGGCGTCGAAGTTCAGCAGGTACAGCGCGTGGTCGAGGTCGGCGAGCGTCGTCATGCGGAACGAGTGCACGGGCAGGTGCGTGCAGCACGGCGACGTCGAGCACGACAGGCACGGCGAGCGGCGCGCGTCGGCGAGCGTGAGGCGGGCACCGTCGGACACGAGCGGGCCGGCCACGGTCGGGTCAGCCTTCGCGCAGCGGGTCGGCGTGGCGGGCGACCTCCTGCTGCCAGGCGTCGGCGTCGGGGCCGTCGAACGTCAGGCCGGTGACGCGGCGGACCCGGTCGTCGACGAGCGCGTGCAGGTCCGGGTCGGCGCGGTACCGGTCGCGGTGCGCGTCGAGCCAGGTCAGGGCGGCGACGACCCCCTCCGGGTCGGTCTCGTCAGCGAGGACGTCGAGCAGGGTCCGGGCGACCGCGACGACCTGCTCGTCGGGGAGCGACCCGGTGCGCAGGTGCAGCAGCGCGAGGACCCCGCGCGTCGCCGCCCCGGGGAGGCCGGGGAGCCGCAGCACACGGTCCGTGAGGGCCGCGACGTCGGTCGTCGAGCGCAGCAGCAGCTCGTACCCGGCGACCACCGCGAGCGGGGGAACGCCCGCCGCGAGGTCGCCCAGGACCTCCGCGTCGCCCCGCGTCCAGCGGTGGATCACACGCACCGCGTCGGGCAGGTCGTCGTCCGGCGCGAGCAGCCCGCGCACGACCGGCGGGTCCGACGCGACGACCAGCACCGGTGCGCTCGTCCCCGGGACCACCTGATCGGCGAACGGGACCTCCCGGAGGGTGTCCGGCGGGAACCGGTACGACCCGGGGGGCTCGCGCCGCTCCGCAGGTCGCGCCGTCAGCAGACGCAGCGCCACCGGACCGGGCGGGACCTCCCCGACGACCGCGTCGTCGGGGGTCACCTCGACGGACAGGGCGAACCCCGGCCCGCGGAAGGACGTCTCCGTCGCCGGTACGGGCTCCTCGCCGACGAGCCGGGCCGACCCGGTCCACGCCGCCGTCGCGCTCTCGACGACGTCGAGCCACGACGCCGCCCCGGGAGATCGCCGAGATGCCATGCCACTCCTTCGTCCGGGCTCACCAGCTCGACTGCACGACCGTGGTGACGGTGTTCGCGATCGGGTCCACGAGGATGGGCCACTTGCCGCCCGAGCCGTCGCCCGTCGCCGTCACCTTCGCACCGCCGGTCGCCGTCGGCGTGACGACGCTCGCAGCGGGTGACGCCGAGTTGAACGCGACCGTCGTGCCGTAGTCGACGTGCCAGTCCGACCAGTGCAGCGGGATGACCTGCGCGGACGCCTTGTCCTTCACCACGAGCCAGTTGCGGAACGCGTCGCGGCCGTCGGTCTTCTTCAGCACCTGCGGGCCGGGCGTCGCCGCGATCGTCCACGGCTGCGGTGAGCTCGGGGTGTCGTCGGTCGCCGTCGTCTTGGTGCTGGTCGCGAGGGCGTCGAAGGACTTCACGTCGATGATGTCGTACCAGGGGACGACGCCCGCGGTGATGCCGTCGCGCACCGGCAGGGTCGTGAGGGTGTCGCTGACCCGCTTGCGCTGGCCGAAGATCGACGGCGCGAGGCCGGCCAGGAAGCCCGGGGTGTGCCCGACGGGCTCGTAGTAGAAGTTCCGCGACGACTCGTACACCGTCTGCGCCCAGCCGAGCTCGTAGCTCCCGACGCGCGCCGCCGGGCCCGACGCCTTGACGGTGCCGGTCGTCGCGAACGTCCCGCTGCCGACCGTGACGTCGGTCGCCGTCTTCGAGATGACGAGCGGTGCGGGGACGGCCGCCGAGTACGCGCTCGTGTCGAACGTGACGGCCCCCATCGACGTCGCCGCGCTGGCGCCCGCACCCGCGCCGAAGACGGACGCGATGTTGGCGATGGTGCTGTCGGTCGTCGAGTACCGCCCCGGCCGCGCACGGCCGCCCGCGCGGGACGTCGTCGCGTCCCGACCGAACAGCGTCGCGGGGCGCGCCGAGCGCTCCGTCGCACCCCAGTGCGTGCTGCGTCCGGTGACGGTCTGCGACGTCCGGTCGACGTCCTGCGTCACGGGCTCGCGCGCCTCGCCGGCCCTCGGGGCTCGACTCGCGAGCAGCCGCGCGACGGCCCGGTTCCCCGCGGTCCGCTGGAGCACCGCGAGGTCCGCGGGCGGGCGTGCGGCGCCGGCACGGCCCTCGGGCGTCCGCGCGGGTCCGGCGGGACGCAGTGCGTGGTCCCGGTCCTCCCGGTCGGCGTGCGACTGCCCCGCGGTGGCGTTCACCAGTTCCCGTCCTGGATCGTCGCGACGTCGTTGGCGACCGGGTCGCCGTGCAGCGGCGTCTTGCCCCCGCTGCCGTCGCCCGTCGCGGTGACCTTGCCGCCCGACGTCGCGGTCGGGGTGACGACGCTCGCGCCGGGCGACGCGGCGTTGAACGTCACGGCCGTGCCGTAGTCGACCTCCCAGTCGGCGTAGTTGAGCAGGATCGCCGAGGTGGACGACGTGTCCTTGACCGCGAGCCAGCTGCGGAACTGGTCCTTGCCGTCGGTCCGCACGAGGTTCTGCTGGTTCGCGCCCGTGCCGAGCGACCACGGCTGGGTCGAGTCCGGGGTGTCGTCCATCGCGCTCGTCTTCGTGCTCGGGTCGGCCGCGGCAAACTGGTCCACGGTCTCCATGCCGTACCAGGGCCGCTTGCCGGCGTCCCCGTCGCGCACGGGCAGCGTGGTGCACGTGTCCGACACGACCTTGCGCGTCCCGAAGATCGAGGGAGCGAGCTGCGCGAGGAACCCCGGGGCGTGCCCGGTGGGCTCGTAGTAGAAGTTCCGCGACGACGCGTAGACGGTCTGCAGGAAGCCGATCTCGTAGCCGCCGACGCGGGCCTTGGGCCCGGATGCCTTGACGGTCCCGCTCGCCGAGTAGGTCTGCGACCCGACCGTCAGGTCCGTCCCGGTCCGGGTGATGGCCAGCGGCTTGGCGATGGCGGCGCTGAACGCGCTCGAGTCGAAGGTGACGGCGCCCATCATCGACGCGGCACCCGTGCCCGCGGCGGCACCGAACACGGAGGCGACGTTCGCGACGGTGCTGTCCGTGGTGCTGAACCGCTGCACCTCGGCCCCCGACCGCCGCGCGGGCTGCGGCGAGCGCCCGAACGGCGTCGACGACGGCGCGGCAGCGGTCGTCGCCCCGAACGCCGGGGACCAACCGGGCGTGACCGGTGTCGCGGGTGTCAGGTCCTGGCCCAGCAGGTCGGACACCGCGCGGTTGCCGGCCAGGCGCTGCAGGGCCGTGACGGAGTGCCGGCTCACCGCCCGTCGAGCGGCCTCGACCGGTCCGGCGACGACGTGGTCGGTGCGGCCGCGCGTCGCCCCGGCGTGGCCGGTGTCGGCCCGGTCGCCGTCGAGCGTCCCGCCCTGCGGGCGGTGGGTCCGGCTCTGCCCCATGGGCGGCCCCCGTCGTCGGACGTGTGCGCGTGCACGGATGTCCCCAGCGTCCCGACGCCGGGCTGCTCGCGCAACGCGCGCGGCCCGGCCGAGAGGGCAGCCGATCCTGCCCCTTCGGGCACGGGGCACCGGGCACTGGGGAGCGGGCCGGGCGTGGGAGCGGGCGGAGACCCGACCGGCGTCAGGACGTCGTCACAGCGTCAGGACGTCGTGCTCAGGCCGGGGTCGGGCGGCAGGAGCTGCTCACGGAGCGCGTCGACGCCGACGAGGGTCACGGGCGGCCGCAGGCCCTCGGGTCGTGCGTCCCACTGCTCCCGGGTCATCGTGAACCGGCGCGTCACGCCCCACGTGCCGTCCCGCAGCGTCCGCTCCTCGCCGTTCGCGGCGTAGCCGAGCCGACGCGTCACGCCGAGCGACCGCTCGTTGTCGGAGAACGCCCCCGTCGTCGCGATCTCGGTGCCCAGCCCGTCGAACAGCAGGTGCAGCATCATGAGGCGCATCCGGGTGCCGACGCCCGCGCCCTGGTGCGCGAGGCCGAGCCACGAGCCGGTCTCGACGGTCCGCAGCACGGGGAACTGCTTGGCGTACGCACCCTGGATGCCCAGGACCTCGCCGTCCCGGACGACGCCGAGCTCGATGCGCCAGTCCTCGGGCTTCTGACCGGCACGGTTGCCCCACTGGTACGCGAGGACGCTGCGGCCGACCTCGGTCGGCGTCCCGCGTGTCCACGGGACGGTGAACGGCATGAAGTCGGTGCCGTGCACGCCCTGGCCCGCGAGGCGGGCGAGGTCGAAGAGGAGGGTGTCGTCGAGGTACCGGAGCTCGAGGTCGCCGCTGGTGACGCGGACGCCGGCGAGCGGCCACAGGTCGACGAGGGACGGCGCGGTCGCCGCGTCGGTGGCGGGGGCGGTGGCAGGGGGCGTCGCGGGCTGCTCGGGCGTCGGCATGGCCGTCAGGGTGCCGGGACGGTCGGGGCCGGGCAAACGGTATTCGCCGTGGCCACCACCGCCGGGCGGGCGTCGAGGGTCGTCACCACGCGTCGCCGCCGCGTGCACGGGCGGTGATCTCCGCGAGGACGTCGTCGGTGTAGACCGGCCGCAGCCCGTCGGTCACGGGGCCCTCGTCGAGGGTGGTCCACTGCCAGTGCGGGACGACCCGCGCCGTGGTCCCGACCTCGGCGAGCCGCAGGTCGAGCATGACGCCGTACCGGTAGCCGAAGCGGCGCTGCACGCCGGTCGCGGTGGTGACGTCGAGCGAGCCGGGCGTGCCGGTCGCGTCGGTGCTGAGCTCGACGAGCAGCAGGTTGTGCTCGGGCCCGAGCCGCCCGCGGTGGTGGACGATCAGGTGCGGCGGGCGCGACGTGCCGTCGTCGAGCCGCACGGAGGACTCGAGGACCATGCCGGACCGGTCGTACTCGGCGTCCACGTCCCAGGTCCGCTCGATCGTGCCGCGCAGCGCCCACCCCAGGTGGAACGAGATGGAGCGGGCGGACGGCCGGCTGGTCCCCGACGACGGCGCGAACAGCGTCCACTGGTCGACGATCGTGTTCGTCAGCGCGATGCGGACGCGGGACTGCAGGTCGGGGAGCAGCATGGCCGGACGGTACCGCCCGGCCGGGCGGCTCCGGCAGGACCACGGGCCCGTGCGGCGGCCTCTGCCCGGGCGCGGCGACCGGCCGTCGTCGGGCCGCCGAACGGCGCTCGCACGCGCGAGGAGCACGCCGGTGACAGGTCGGTCAGTATCGCCATCGACGCTGTGGGCGCGGCGGTCTAGGTTGGTCCGCTGTGACACCAGTCATCACCGCCCACGGGCTCACCAAGCGCTTCGGCGACCTCACCGCCGTCGACGGCATCGACTTCGAGGTCGCCGCTGGCGAGTCGTTCGGCCTCCTCGGCCCGAACGGCGCGGGCAAGTCGACGACGATGCGGATGGTCGGCGCGGTCTCGACCCGCTCCGGCGGCGACCTGCGCGTCCTCGACCTCGACCCCGAGACGCACGGCCCGGAGATCCGGTCCCAGCTCGGCGTCGTGCCGCAGGAGGACAACCTCGACACCGAGCTCACGGTCCGCGACAACCTGCTCGTCTACGGCCGCTACTTCGGCCTCCCCCGCCGGGTGTGCGCCGAGCGTGCGGACGAGCTGCTCGAGTTCGCGCAGCTCACGGAGAAGACGAAGGTCAAGACCGACGACCTGTCGGGCGGCATGAAGCGCCGGCTCACGATCGCGCGCGCGCTCATCAACGACCCGCGCATCCTCATGCTCGACGAGCCGACGACGGGCCTCGACCCGCAGGCCCGGCACGTCCTGTGGGACCGGCTGTTCCGGCTCAAGGAGGCCGGCACGACGCTCGTCGTCACGACGCACTACATGGACGAGGCCGAGCAGCTGTGCGACCGGCTCGTCGTCGTCGACCACGGCCGGATCATGGCCGAGGGCAGCCCGGCGGAGCTGATCCGCCGGTACTCGACGCGCGAGGTCGTCGAGCTGCGGTTCGGGTCGACGCGCAACGCGGACGCGGCGGAGCGGATGGCGGGCGTCACGGAGCGCATCGAGGTGCTCCCTGACCGGGTGCTGCTCTACGCCGACGACGGCGAGTCGGTCGTCGAGAAGGTCCTGGCCCTCGGCCTGGAGCCCACGACGAGCCTGGTCCGCCGGTCCAGCCTGGAGGACGTGTTCCTCCGGCTCACGGGGCGGAGCCTCATCGAGTGACGACGACGACCAGCACCCCGACCGCGGCCGCGCAGCGCGCGCTCGACGCCGCGGTCCTCCCCCGCCGGTTCGGCTGGTGGTACGTCGCCGAGGCGCAGCTGCGCAGCATGAAGGCGTACGGCTGGACGATCGTCGCGAGCGGCGTGGGCCAGCCGCTGCTGTACCTGCTCGGCATCGGGCTGGGGCTCGCGGCGTTCCTCGACGTGTCCGTGGCCGAGGGGCCGGACGGGCCCGTCGACTACGTGACGTTCGTGGCGCCGGCGCTGCTCATGACGGCCGCGGTGGGCGTCGCGATGGACGAGTTCACGTACGCGGTGATGTCGGGCTTCAAGTGGCGGCGGCTGTACTACGCGCCGAACGCGTCGCCGGTGTCGCCGCCGCAGCTCGCGACGGGCGTCGTCGTGGCCTGCGTCGGGCGGATGCTGTTCACGGCCGTCGCGTACTACGCGCTCATGGTCGCGTTCGGTGCGGTCGGCGACCCCGTGACGGGTCTGCTGATCCCGCTGGTCGGCGTCCTCGCCGGGCTCGCGTTCGGGCTGCCCGTCATGGCGTACTCGGCGTCGATCAAGGACGACCGCGGCCAGTTCGCGCTCGTGCAGCGGTTCGTGTTCACCCCGATGTTCCTGTTCTCGGGCACGTTCTACCCGCTCGACACCGTCCCCGTCGCGCTGCAGTGGATCGGCTGGGTGTCGCCCGTGTGGCACGCGAGCGAGATCGGCCGCGCGCTCAGCTACGGCTCCGCACCGGGGGCGTGGCCCGTCGGCCTGCACCTCGCGGTGCTGCTGCTCATGGCCGGCGTCGGCGGCGTCCTCGCGGGCCGCGTGTTCACCCGGAGGCTGCGCGGATGACGACGGCGACCGACCGCGGGCTCACCCCGCGCTGGCTGACCACCGGTGGCGTCAAGGCGCTCTCGTCCGGCAACGCCGGGGCCGTCGTCGAGCGCGGGCTGCGCGCGACCCGCTCCGGCAACTGGGTCATCGTGCTGTCCGGGTTCTTCGAGCCGGTGTTCTACCTGCTCGCGATGGGGTACGGGCTCGGCACGTTCATCGGCGACGTCGAGGTCGAGCCGGGCGTCACGGTGTCGTACGCCGCGTTCGTCGCCCCCGCGCTCCTCGCGGTGTCCGCGATGAACGGCGCCGTGTACGACTCGACGTGGAACGTGTTCTTCAAGATGCACTTCGGCAAGCTGTACGACGCGATGCTGTCGACGTCGATCGGCCCGCTCGACGTCGCGCTCGGCGAGATCTCGTACGCGCTGCTCCGGGGTGGCGTCTACGCGCTCGGCTTCCTCACGGTCATGCAGGTCATGGGCCTGAACCTGGCGTGGACGGCGTTCCTGTCGATCCCCGCGGTGCTGCTCATCGCGTTCGGCTTCGCCGCCGTCGGGATGGCCGTCACGAGCTTCATGAAGACGTTCCAGCAGATGGACTGGATCAACTTCGTCCTGCTCCCGATGTTCCTGTTCTCCGCCACGTTCTACCCGCTGTCGGTGTACCCCGAGGCGGTCCAGTGGTTCATCAAGGCGATGCCGCTGTGGCACGGCGTCGAGCTGGTCCGCGGCCTGACGACGGGCGTCCTGTCGGCCGCGATGTGGGGGCACGTCGCCTACTACGTCGGCATGATCGCGCTCGGCGTCACGTTCACGACGACCCGGCTGCGGGCGCTCTTCCTGCGCTGACCCGCGACGGGTCAGGACGGCCGACGGGCCCCGGCGCACGAGGTGTGCACCGGGGCCCGTCAGCACCGTGGGCGGTCGCCCTGAGGTCAGCGGCTCAGCCGCACACCTCACCGTTCACGGTGAACGACGTCGGGCTCGTGTTGGTCCCCGGGTGGGAGCCGTTGAACCCGATGTCGGTGCTCTGGCCAGGCTGGAGCGTGGCGTTCCACGACAGCCCCGTGGCCGTGACCGTCGTCCCGGTCTGCGACCACGTGGCGCTCCAGCCCTGCGTGACCTGCTGGCCAGAGGGGAAGGCGAACCCGAGGGTCCAGGTCAGCGGTGTCGTGCCGGTGTTGGTGATCTTCACCGACCCCGTGAAGCCGACGTTCCAGCTGTTCGCCGTGTAGGCGACCTTGCACTTCGCGGTGCTGGTCACGGGCAGCGTCGTGAACGTCACCGGGTTGCTCACGGCCGAGCGGTTGCCTGCGACGTCCTTCGCGAGGACGACGTACGTGTACGCCGTGTCGGCCGTGAGGCCGGCCAGGACGGTCGACGCGGTGCTGGGCGACGCGACGAGCGTCTGCGTGGCGCCGTTGACGCGCAGCACCTCGTAGCCCGCGAGCCCGCTGCCGCCGGTGTCGGTCGACGCGGTCCACGTGAGGGTCGCCCCCGCCGGGCCGATGTTCGACGCGAGCGGGGTGCCCGGGACGGTCGGCGCGACGGTGTCGGCGGGCGCGGCGGTCGTCGTGAACGTGACGGCCGTCGACACGGACGAGAGGTCGCCCGCGAGGTTCCGGGCCCGCACGGCGTGCGAGTACGCGGTGCTCGGCGTCAGGCCGGTGAGCGTGTACGTCGTGCCCGTGGTCTGCGCGACGAGGGTCGTCGTCGAGCCCTGGACCCGCAGCAGGTCGTACCCGGCGATGGCGGGGTTGCCCGTCGACGCCGTCCACGTGAGCGTGGCGCCGCTCGACGTGATGGCCGACGCGACCGGGGTGCCCGGGGTCGTCGGCGGCACGGTCTCCTGCGCGGTGAGCGTGGTGAACGTGACCGCCGCCGACGCGGCCGACACGTTGCCGGCGACGTCCTTGGCCTTGACGACGTACGAGTACGCCGTCGCGGGCGTGAGCCCGGTCAGGGTGGTCGTCGTGCCCGCGGGCGAGGCGACGAGCGTCTGCGTCGTGCCGCTGACCCGGTAGACCTCGTACCCTGCGACCCCGGAGCCGGCGTCGGTCGACGCGGCCCACGTGAGCGCGGCACCGGTCGTCGTGATCCCGGATGCGACGGGCGTGCCCGGGACGGTCGGCGCGGTCGTGTCCTGCGTGCTGCCGGTCGGCTCCTTGCCCCAGACGAGCGTGCCGCCGTCGTACATCGTGATCGCGGCGGACTTGGCGAGCGCGGTCTGGTTGAGGTTGGCGTACGACGGGTCGTTCGCGGCGTTCCAGCCGGTCGGGCCGGTGACCCGGAACTGGATCTCGCGGCGGTGCTGCGACTGGCCGCCCGGGTAGATGTTCTGGCCGACGCACGACAGCTCGACGTAGCCGAGCGTGCCGCCGGCGCTGACGCCCTTGCCGGACTGCGCGCCGCACTCGCTGTAGTTCGACGACAGGGTGACGTCGGACGCCGCGAAGCCGTCGGTGGTGAACCAGTAGCGGACCTTGGCGTTCTTCAGCGACCGCGCCGGGAATGCCGACTGGTTGCGGATCATGGCCTTGACCTCGGTGAACGTGGTCCCCGGGGGCTGGTTGAGCATGGCCTCGACGAACAGCTCGTCGCCGTCGGGCTGCTCGGCCGTCGGGAAGCCCGCGAGGGCCGTGCCGCCGTACTCGTCGACGAGCCGCGCGAGGGCGCTGGTGAACCCGGCGTTGTAGTCGGTCGCGACCTCGTTGGCGACGTAGTCCTGCCGCGAGTCGGTGTAGGCGTCGTTGGGCGACCCGGGGCCGCCGACGAGCGCGCCGTACAGGACGTGCCGGGACGCGGCGGGCGTGGTGATCGAGTCGAGCCACGAGCCGTGCGCGGTGCGGTGGTGCGGCATGGTCGGCGGGTTGGCGCCGAAGCCGACGACGTACGACGAGCTGCGCGGGTTGTCGCCGAGGGCGTAGTTGATCTGCCGGACGCCGAAGTCGTGGTAGCGCGCCTTGCGGGTCGCGTCGGTGAGCCAGTCGGAGTAGACGAGCGCCACGAACGACGTGTTCGCGGCGTACCGCAGCGCACCCCACGAGTCGAGGACGGCCTGGCCTCCGGGCGAGTACGGCACCTTCTGCCCGTTGACGCCGACGGTCCAGTAGTCGAGCCACCGGTTCGCGTCGTCGACGTACTTCTGCTTGCCGGTCTCCATGGCGAGCAGCGCGTACATGCCGAACTGCTTGTTGTCCCACGCGACGGTCCACTTGTACGAGCGCGTGGTGCTCTGGTTCTCGGTGCCGAGCTTGTCGTACTCGGTCTCGGCCTTCGTCAGGTAGGTGGCGTCGCCGGTGGCCTTGTAGAGCCAGTAGGCGCCCCAGACGAGCTCGTCCTGGTACCCGGACCAGGACTTGTAGTACGCCGAGGCGGCCGTGACGCAGTCGGAGTACGCGCCACGGTAGGTGTCGGCGAACGAGTAGAGCTGCTTGGCGTGCGAGACGAGCGTCGCCGCGTAGGTCGGGTCGTCGGCCTTGAACAGGACGCTCGCGGAGGCCAGCGACGCGGCCGTCTCGGCGGCCACGTCGGAGCCGGGGCAGGACGCGGTGATCTTGTGCGACGGGCGGGCCATGGTCATGACCTCGGCGGGTCCCCACCACTTGTGGTCCGCCTCGCCGTCGCCGACCTGCACGTACAGCTCGTTCGGCGCGGTGTGCGCCTTGACGAAGTAGTCGTTGACGAAGCGCAGGTTGTCCTTGAGCTCGTCGAGCTGCCCGGCCTTGGTGTAGCCGCCGGGGCTCTCGATCGCGCCCCACGCGAGCATCGTGGCGCTGAACGCCATCGGCAGGCCGAACTTCACGTGGTCGCCCGCGTCGTACCAGCCGCCCGTGAGGTCCTTGCCGACGTCCGCGCCGTCGGTGAGGCCGGAGTCGCCACGCCAGGACACGGGGAAGTCCGCCGGCAGGTCGCCCGAGCGCTGCGCCTGGTAGAAGTACATCGACTTCTGCAGCGCCTCGGCGTAGTTGAAGGCCGGGGCGGCGCTCGCGCCGGACGCGAGGGGTGCGGCGAGCAGCCCGGCCGCGAGGGCGAGCGTGGCGCCGTAGGCGGTCGCGGTGCGGCCGCGGGACCGGGGCGGTCGGGGCGCGCGTGGCGCCGTGGCAAGGCGGGGCATGGGGTCCTCTTCCGGGCACGGAGATGGTGGACGGCGGCCCTGCCTGTCGCTGTCGCTCCGGCACGACGCGCCTGGCGCATCGTGCAAACGGGGCGTCGTGAGCGTCAACGCCCTAAACGATTCACCAGCCCCGACCAGCCCGGACGTGCCCTCCCCCGCCGGCCCGGACGTCCCCGGGCAGCACCACGCCCCCCGGGCATCGAGGCCTGCGGAGGGCGTGGGGACGAGGTCCCGGCGGTGTGCCGGGAAGGGCGGACGTCAGACCGAGGGCGAGCCCTTCGTGTCGTCCGTCGCGTCCGTGACGGCGTCGGTCGTCGCGGCCTTCGCCTCGTCGACCGCGTCCTTCGTGTCGTCGAGCGACTTCTGCGACGTACGGCGCACCCGCTTGGCGGCCTCCGTCGCGGTGTCCTTCGCGTCGGCGACCTTCTCGGTGAGGTCCTCGCGCGCCTCCGCGACCTTCTCGGCCGCCTTGCGCGTCGCGTCCCGTCCCTTGGCGACCGCGGCACCCGCCGCCTCGCCGACGGCGTCTGCCGCGTCGCCCACCGCGTCCGTCAGGTCGTGCTTCGCGTCGGTGGCACGCGTCCGGAACGAGTCGGCGTGGGTCGACGAACCCAGCGAGTCCGTCGGCTCCCACGGCTCGGCCCACGGGTCGACCTGCGACCGCGACCGGCTCCACGCGACCGCCGCGGCGCCGACCGCGGCCACGCCCGCAAGCACCCAGAACACCTTGGCGCCCGTGTGCTTCTTCTCGCGCTCGGCCGCTGCCGCCGCAGCCGCAGCGGCGGCGGCCGCCTTCGCGGCACGCTTCGCGGCCTTCTTGCTCGAGTCGCTCGTCACGTCGGCGGCCTTCTCGACGGCAGCGCCGGCCTTGACGGCTGCCTCGTTCATCGCCGCCACCAGGCGCGGCAGCAGGTCGTCCACGAGCTTGTCGTGGGCCGTGTCGATCGCCGGCGAGGCCTTCGCCGCGGCCTGCTCGACCTTCGGGGCCGCCGCGATGACGCTCTCCTTGTACGCGTGCTCCACGCGGGGCAGCAGCCAGTCGATGAACGCCTCGACCCGCGGGGTCGTCCAGTCCTTCGCGGACGACGCCGCGTCCGACGCCTTCGCTGCGGCGTCCTTCGCACCCGCCGCGGCCGCGATCTTGGCGGTGCTCGCCTTGTCGGCGAGCGTCGCACCGAGCTCGGCGGCCTGCTCCTTCAGGTGCTCCTTGTCGACGTCGATCGTCGTGCGGCTCTTGCTGAAGCCCATCGTCCACTCCCGGCTTGGTGTGCGGCGGGTGGGGCTGACCCATCCGCGCTGGTCGGCGGCACTGGGGTCCCACTCTGCCACCGGACCTGCTGGGACGCAGTGTGGACGCCCTCGCGTCGTGCACGTGTCCAGGACCTGCGTCGGAGCCCCGTGCGAGACTGTCGCCATGTTCGCGACTCTCCACACGTCAGCCGGTGACATCCGGATCGAGCTGTTCCCGAACCACGCGCCGCGCACCGTCGAGAACTTCGTCGGGCTCGCCACGGGCACCAAGGCGTGGACCGACCCGGCCACCGGCCAGGAGCGCACCGACCCGCTGTACTCGGACATCGTGTTCCACCGGGTCATCGCCGACTTCATGGTCCAGGGCGGCGACCCGCTCGGCACCGGCCGCGGCGGCCCGGGCTACACGTTCGACGACGAGATCCACCCCGAGCTCGCCTTCACCGAGCCCTACCTGCTCGCCATGGCGAACGCCGGCAAGCGGCTCGACCCGACGACCGGCAAGGTCGGCGGCACCAACGGCTCGCAGTTCTTCATCTCGGTCGCACCGACGACGTGGCTCAACGGCAAGCACACGATCTTCGGGAAGGTCGCCGACAACGCGAGCCGTGCCGTGGTCGACGCGATCGCGACCACCCCGACGCGCCCCGGCGACCGCCCGGTGCAGGACATCGTCCTGCAGTCGGTGACCGTCGAGGACTGAGCGACCCATCAGCGAGAACCCCACGCCGGGCGCGCCGGCCGCACCGCCTGTCTGCCCGCGGCACCCCGACCGGGTGTCGTACGTGCGCTGCCAGCGGTGCGGCCGTCCGACGTGCCCGGACTGCCAGCGGCAGGCCGCGGTCGGCGTGCAGTGCGTCGACTGCGTCGCCGAGGCGTCGCGCGGCACCCGCGAGGCCAGGACGGCACTCGGCGGTCGCCTGCGCGGCGGTCCCCCGGTCGTCACGATCACGATCATCGGCCTGTGCGTCGCGAGCTATGTGGCGCAGCTCGTCGTGCCCGGCTGGACGCGGCAGTGGATCTTCAGCCCGCTCGCGGGCTTCGTCGAGCCGTGGCGGTTCCTGACGGCGGCGTTCCTGCACTCGACCGGCAGCTTCCTCCACATCATCGTCAACATGCTGGCCCTGTGGATGATCGGGCCGTACCTGGAGCAGGCGCTCGGTCGGGCGCGGTTCGTCGCCCTGTACCTGCTGAGCGCCGTCGGCGGCTCCGTCGCCGTCGTCCTGCTCGCGCAGCCGCTGGGCGCCTGGAACGTCGGCGTCGTCGGCGCGTCCGGCGCGATCTTCGGCCTGTTCGGCGCCGTGCTCGTCGTCATGCGGCGGCTGGGCGGTGACGTCCGCGGGATCCTCGCGGTGATCGCCCTCAACGTCGTCATCGGGTTCGTCGTGGCGGGGATCTCCTGGCCCGCGCACCTGGGCGGGCTCGTGACTGGGCTGGCGCTCGGCGCCGCCTTCGCCTACGCACCTGCGGCCCGCCGGCGGCTCGTCGGGTGGCTGGCGCCCGTGGTCGTCGGCGCGGCGCTCGCCGTCGCCGCCCTCGCCTCGTACGCCGCGGTGGGACTTCTCTAGCCTGTGGGCGCGGGGCAGCTCGGACCGGGTCATCCCCAGGCGGTGCACGACGGTCCGTGCATGAGTGAGAGTCGTCCACAGGCTGTTGACCAGCGACAACATCTCTTCTGTCCCCAGCGGTGCACAACTCTGTGGATAACTACACGGCTGTAGTTCCACAGGTGTGAGCACAGCTGGGGACTGCGGTAGCCTCCGCCCAGGGCGGCCAGGACAAGGCCCTCCGGGAGCCTCGTCCGTCATCTCTACCTGACGGTCGACCGCGGCACGCGTGCTGGCCGTCACCGGGGCCAACCGAGTCAATGCAGGTATGACAGACGGATCGCGAATCGCCTACGCCAGGCACCCGTGCCGTGGTAGAAATCGGGCGTATGCTCCCAAATCGACGTGACGACGCGCGCCCGGACGACGGTCGACCCCGCGGCTGGCGAGCCGCCGTCGCCGGTGGCGCCCTCGTCGCCGCACTCGTGGCGGGCTGCACCGGCACCAGCACCGGCACCGCCGGAGCGGACGACGCCACCCCACCCCTGAGCACCGTGCCGGGCTCCGACGTCCCGAGCGACGCACCGCGCTCGAGCCTCACGACGCCGATCGAGGGCGGGACCCCGTTCAGCCCGTACCTCGCCGCCGTCGACGCGGTCGCGGGCGTGTCGGAGGACGCGGCGCAGGCGTCGGCGGCCCGTCAGCAGAAGGTGCAGCAGCTCGTCGCCACCTGCATGAAGGACGCCGGCTTCGAGTACGTGCCCGCGGCGACCGACGAGGCCGAGCCGACGAGCTACCCCTGGACCGAGGACGTCGTGGGCCTGCCGCAGCTCCCCGACGACCGCGCCGAGGTCGAGCGGGTGGGCTACGGCGTCGACGACGTCGACGCCGCGGAGGCGGCTCGGCTGGACTCACAGGAGCTCGACCCGAACGACGCCTACGCGGAGACCCTCGGCGCGGCGGGACAGGCCGAGTACTACGCGACGCTGACCGGCAGCGACGGCCCCGACGACCCTCAGCCCGACCCGACGGGCGGCTGCTACGGGCGGTCCGACGCCGCCGTCCCCGCCTCCGACGACGAAGGACGCGGCGCCCTCGCCGAGCAGTACGGCCAGCTGTTCGCTGGAATGGGCAGCCTGCGCATGCGCGGGCTGCAGGCCGACACGCGCGTGGCCGACCTGAACGCCCGGTGGTACGGCTGCGTGCTCGACGCCGGTTACGACCTGAGTCCGCCCGAGGGCGTCGACGTCGACACGTTCAGCCCGGTCGACACCTACTTCCTCGCCGTCCGGACCCCGCCCGGCGGGGTGGCGGGGTACCCCGGCGAGCTCGAGACCGCCGACGACATCCCGGTCGAGGAGCGCTACCTGGTCGGGTCGGCGGAGGAGCGCGCGATCGCGGTCGTCGACTTCGACTGCCGCGTCGCGACCGACTACGAGCAGACGCTCGTCACCGCCCTCGTCGACCTCGAGGCCCAGTTCGTGGCGGCCCACCGGCAGGAGCTCGACGAGCTGCTGGCCGCGGTCGAGCTCGGCCAGGCCTGACCGGTCCCGCACAGGCCGCGAGGCCGTGCACCCGACTCCCGACGCGTCCGGACGCGTCCCGACGCGAGCGGGCGCGACGACGCGAGCGTCCGCTCAGCGGGCAGGACACCGAGCCGGGACGAGCCGGCGAGTCGCTGGGCCGACGCTCAGCGCCAGCGCGTCGTCATCCCGAAGCCGGCGATGATGAGCGTGAAGCCCACCGCCAGGTTCCACTGGCCGATCGACGGGATCGGGTACTGCGACCCCGTCAGGTACGTCACGACGATCCAGACCAGCCCGGCCAGCATCAGCCCGAGCATCACCGGGACGAACCACGGCGCGTTCGGCTTGGGGCCGGCCGACTTCTCGGGCGGCGGGATGTACGTGGCCTTCTTGCGCGACCTCGACTCAGGCACGTCCGGGCTCCTGTCCAGCGGCGGTGCGTGACGCACGGGCGGCACGCGGAACGACGGTGACGCGAGGTCACCGAACGACAACGGTGCGACGTGGACGGCCCGCATCGTCACGGCGTCCACGCAACGTGACCTAGCGTAGTGGGCGGCAGCCCCGGCGGAGCCCGAGAGAGGACGACAGTGACCGAGCACCCGCACCGTGCGCGGCGTGTCGTCGCGCGCGGGACGCTGTCGGTCGCCCTCGTCCTCGCCCTGTCGGGCGCCCTGTTCGCCGCCAACGCCAAGTTCGCCGACGCCCAGGAGACCGAGCGGCACCCGCAGGACATCGCGGACCTCGCGGGGTCCCAGGCGGAGCGCGTCGAACGGCTCGCCGCGCAGGTCGACGACCTGCGGTCCGAGGTCGACGCGCTCACCGAGGACGGCAACGCCGACACGGCCGCCGTCGGGACGCCCGGTCCCGGGTACGTCGTCGAGAGCGGTGCCGTGCCCGTCGCCGGACCCGGACTGACCGTCGAGCTCGACGACGCGCCCGTCGACTCGCCGCTGCGCGAGCAGCTCGACCCCGACATCCTCGTCGTCCACCAGCAGGACCTGCAGTCCGTCATGAACGCCCTGTGGGCCGGCGGCGCCGAGGCGATGATGCTCATGGACCAGCGGGTGATCTCGACGAGCGCGTTCCGGTGCGTCGGGAACGTCCTGCGGCTGCACGGCCGCGTCTACTCGCCGCCGTACGTCGTGCGGGCGATCGGCGACCCCGCCGACCTGCGCAAGGGACTGAGCGAGTCGCCCGCCGTCGCGGGGTACGTGCGCGACGCCAAAGACGTCGGCCTGGGCTGGCACGTCGAGTCGTCGGACCGGCTCGAGCTGCCCGCGTACTCCGGTGCGACCGACCTGGACGCCGCGACCGTCCCCGAGGGCGTCGAGATCCTCCCCGGGCTCGAGGAGGCCGACGAGGCCGCGAAGGACGCCGCGTCGCAGTCCTCGCAGTCCCGCAAGTCCGCGCCGCCCGCGACCGGCCCCGAGGGCCCGCAGGGCGACGATGACTGAGCAGGGCACCACGGGTACCGGTCAGACGGACCGGACCGGCCAGGCAGGGCACGACGTCGGGCCGGCGGGACGACCGCCCCGGTCCACCCGGCCGCGGCGCGGCCCGTCGCGCACCCGCCACCGCGTCTACACGACGATCGGCGTCGTCGGCGAGCTGCTCATCACGTTCGGCGTGCTGCTCTTCGCGTTCCTCGCGTGGCAGCTCTGGTGGACCGACGTCGAGGGCAACCGCGCGCAGGCGGAGATCGTCCGCGAGCTCGACCGCCAGGAGGTCCCGGACCCGACGCCCAGCGCGACGTCGTCCGGCCCGGTCGTCGCCGAGCCGCGACGCGACGAACCGCCCGTGCTCGACGAGCCGCCGCACGCCACGACCTTCGCGACCATCCAGGTCCCGCGGTGGGTCGGCGAGCCCGAGCGCCCCGTCAGCCAGGGCGTCGACCGCGCGACCGTCCTCGACGTCCTCGGAGTCGGGCACTACCCGGGGACGGCCATGCCCGGCGGCGTCGGCAACTTCGCCCTCGCGGGGCACCGCACCACGTACGCGAAGCCGTTCAACCGCGTCGAGGAGCTGCAGGTCGGCGACCCGGTCGTGGTCCGCACGGCCGACACCTGGTACGTCTACCGCGTGACGTCGACGCAGGTCGTGCTGCCGTCGCAGGTCGACGTCATCGCCCCGGTGCCCGGCGACCCCGGCGCGACACCCACCGAGCGGCTCATCACGCTGACGACGTGCCACCCGATGTTCTCCGCCCGGGAGCGGTTCATCGTGCACGGCACGCTCGACTACTGGGCGCCCGTCGCGGACGGGACGCCCGCCGAGCTGCTCGGAGGCGCATGATGGGCGGCCTGCGCCCGACGGCACGCCGTCGAAACCGCGTGACAGGAGGCCGATGATGTACGGGTGGCTGTGGCGACACCTGCCGGGTCCCGCCCTGGTCCGGGCGGCGCTCCTGGTCGTCGCCGCGTTCGCCGTGCTGGCCGTCTGCTTCCTGTGGGTGTTCCCGGCGGTGGCGCCGTTCATGCCGTTCAACGAGACCACGGTGGGGGAGTGACGTGACGCGGATCCTGGTGATCGACAACTACGACTCGTTCGTCTACACGATCGTGGGGTACCTCAACCAGCTCGGCGCGGAGACGGTCGTCGTGCGCAACGACGCCGTGCCGCCGCTCGAGGAGCGCGCCGGGTTCGACGGGGTCCTCGTGTCGCCCGGCCCGGGCACCCCCGCCGAGGCCGGGGCGAGCATGCAGGTCATCCGCGACTGCGCCGAGACCGGCACGCCCATGCTGGGCGTCTGCCTGGGCCACCAGGCCCTCGGCGAGGTGTTCGGCGGGACCGTGACGCACGCGCCCGAGCTCATGCACGGCAAGACCAGCGAGGTCGAGCACCACGGCGAGGGCGTCCTCGACGGCCTCCCGACGCCGTTCACCGCGACGCGCTACCACTCGCTCGCGGTCGTCGACGGCACCGTGTCCGACGACCTCGAGGTCACCGCGACCGCGCACGGCATCATCATGGGCCTGCAGCACCGCACGCTCCCGCTGCACGGCGTGCAGTTCCACCCGGAGTCCGTCCTCACGGAGGGCGGCCACCGGCTGCTGGCCAACTGGCTGGCCGTGTGCGGCGACGACGAGGCCGTGCAGCGGTCGGAGGGCCTGCACCCGCTCGTGCGCCTCTGACGGTCCGCCCGGGGCCGTCTGGCACCACGCGAGAAGGCCCCGCCGTCCGGAGACGTGCGGGGCCTTCTCGCGTACCGGACGCCCAGGTGCCGGGCTACGGCTTGGGTGTCGCGGGTGCCGTCGGCTGGCCGTTGTTGCTGTTCGGGCCGCGGGACACGTGCACGTCGATCTGCTGCGTCTTCTCGACCTCGGACCCGCCGTCCGGCTCGACGCGGATCACCTCGTTGGCGGGCCGGTCGGACTGCTCGTCGATGCGCCGGATGTTCGTCAGGCCGGCCTGCTGGAGCGCGGCGGCCGCCTGGTCGTAGGTCATCCCGACCAGGTTCTCGGGCACCGTCGGGTTCTGCGGCGCGATCGCGATCTCGAGGTTGATCGTCGTGTTCTGCGGCACGAGCGACCCGGTCGGCTTGTCCTGCGACAACACCGAGTCGGGAGCGGCCTCGTTCGACTCGACCTCGCGCGTGTTGGCGCGCAGCGTCAGCCCGTTGAGGATCTGCTCGGCCTCGGCGCGGGACTTGCCGACCAGCTCGGGCACGACGACGTTGCCGGACGCCACGTACAGCGTCACGGTGCTGCCCGAGGACACGGACTCGCCCTCGGCGGGGTCGGTCTTCGTGACCCGGCCCTTCTGCTGCGACGCGTCGTCCTCGCTGACCCGGTTCGGGTCGACGACCAGTCCGACCCGCTCGAGCTCGGCGACCGCCTGCTCCTCCGTCATGCCCTTGACCACGGGGACCGCGGTCGTCGCCGGGCCGGTCGAGAACGTGACCTCGACGTTCGACTCCTTGTCGACCTCCTCGCCCGCGGCGGGCGACGACGAGATCGCCTCGCCCTCGGGCACGGTGTCGCTCGCCGCCTCGGTGCGGGTCATCAGCAGGTCCTCGGCCTTGAGCGCGGCCTCGGCGTCCTCCTGCGTCATCCCCACGACGTTCGGGACGGTGACGGTCAGCGGCTCCTCGCCCTTGCTCGCGTTGGCGATGAGCAGCGCGACGATCCCGGCGACGGCGAGCACCGCGATGCCGATGAGGGTCCACATGAGCCAGGGACGCTTGCCGTCCTCGTCCTCCGGGATGCCGCCGGAGGTGGCTGCCGGCTGCAGGCCGGTCGAGCCCCACGGGGAGGCGGGCTGCATGGCCTGCGTGGTCGTGACGGCAGCCGGCGGGGCCATCACCTGCGTGGCGTCCGCGGCGGCGACCGCGGCACCCGCCACGGCGACCGCCGGTGCGGACACGGTGCCGCCGCGCAGCACGGCCTCCAGGTCGGCGCGGAACTCCGCGGCCGACGAGTAGCGGGCGTCGCGCTCCTTGGCGAGCGCCTTCGCGGTGATCCGGTCGAGCGCCTCCGGGACGTCCGACGCGAACTGCGACGGCGACGGGGCGATCTCGCGGACGTGCTGGTAGGCGACGGCCACGGGGGAGTCGCCGGTGAACGGCGGGCGACCCGTGAGCAGCTCGAACAGGAGGCAGCCCGTCGAGTAGAGGTCCGAGCGCGTGTCGACCTGCTCGCCGCGCGCCTGCTCGGGCGACAGGTACTGCGCGGTGCCGATGACGGCCTGCGTCTGCGTCATGGTCGCGGCCGAGTCGGCGACCGCGCGCGCGATGCCGAAGTCCATGACCTTGACCGCGCCCGTGGGCGTGAGCATGACGTTCGCCGGCTTGATGTCGCGGTGCACGATGCCGGCGTGGTGCGAGTACTCGAGCGCCGACAGCACGCCCGCGGTGATCTCGATGCCCTCCTCGATGGGCACGGCGTGCCCGTCGCGCAGGATGCCCCGCACGGTGTGGCCCTCGACGTACTCCATGACGATGAACGGCACGTGCGCCACGACGCCCGTCGGCTCGGTGAACACGTCCTCGCCGGTGTCGTAGACCGCGACGATCGCCGGGTGGTTGAGGGCCGCGGCGGCCTGCGCCTCGCGCCGGAACCGGTTCTGGAAGGAGGGGTCGCGTGCGAGGTCGGAGCGCAGGATCTTGATCGCGACCGTGCGGCCGAGCCGGGTGTCGTGACCGATGTGCACCTCGGCCATGCCACCGCGCCCGATGAGCTCGCCGACCTCGTACCGTCCGGCGAGGATCCGGGATCCGTCGTCCACCACTAGGCGTCCTTCACTTCCGTCGTCAGCGGGCGTGCGAGGGTGTCGCCGCGCCCGTCCCCCGAGATCATCCCATCGGGACTGCCGCGATGAGGGTACTGACTGCCGTCCCCGTTCGGGGACGGGCTGTGGGCCAGGACCACCCCGGGTGAGGTGGTCGTGCCGTCCGCACCGGTGATGCGGTCGGCCAGTGCCGCGCCCAGGAGCGCGACGAGCAGGAGCAGCAGGCCGAGGAGCGGCCAGCGGAACCGGGCGAACCGGCCCAGCCGCGGCCCGGTCGTGCGCAGGGCCGTGACGTTGACGTTGACGTGCCGCGGGGTGCCGGCGGCACGCCCGGTGCGCCCCTGCTCGTCCCGACGCGTACGCCGCGGCGGGTACGTCGGCGGCGCGGGGTCGTCGGACGCGTCCAGCGGACGGACCGTCGCCGCGGCCGTCGCGAACGTGTCGGGCGGGCGGGAGACCTTGGACCGGACCACCGCGATGCCGCTGGGCGGCGTGCGCGGGACCAGCCGGTCCAGGAGCTCGGCCAGCTCCTCACCGGACTGCGGCCGCTGCGCAGGATCCTTCGACAGCAGGCGCATGACGAGCGCGGCGAGCGGCTTGTCGACGCTCGACGGCAGCGGCGGGACCGCGTTGTTGACGTGCGCGACCGCGATGTCGACCGCGGTCGGCCCGGTGAACGGGCGGTGCCCGACGAGCGCCTCGTACGCGACGACCCCGAGCGAGTACAGGTCCGACAGCGGCGTCGCGGCCTTGCCGACGGCCTGCTCGGGCGACAGGTACTGCGCGGTGCCCATGACCATGCCGGTGGCCGTCATGGTGATCTGGTTGCGCGCCAGCGAGACGCCGAAGTCGGTGATCTTCACGCGTCCGCCGCGGCCCAGCAGGATGTTGCCGGGCTTGACGTCGCGGTGCACGACGCCGGCCGTGTGGGCCGCGTGCAGCGCGCGGGACGTCTGCGCGAGGATCGGCAGCAGCCGCCGCGGGTGCAGGACGGGCTCGCGCTCCAGCAGGTCCGACAGCGGCTCGCCGACGACGAGCTCCATGACGAGGTAGCCGGAGCCCTCCTGCTCCCCGTAGTCGAAGAGCTGCGCGATGCTCTGGTGGTGCAGCGACGCGGAGTTGCGCGCCTCGGTGCGGAACCGCTCGAGGAAGCCCGGGTCGCCCGCGAACTCCTCCTTGAGCACCTTGACGGCGACGGGCCGCGCGAGGGCGTCGTCGTGCGCCTCCCACACCTCGCCCATGCCACCCGTCGCGATGGGCTTGATGAGGCGGTACCGCCCGTCGAGGGCCACGCCCGCTGCCGTCCTCATGAGCCCAGCACCGCCTGGATGACGGCCTTCGCGATCGGCGCGGCCACCCGGCCACCGGTCGCCTCGTTGCCCGCGCTGCCGCCGTGCTCGACGATGACGGCGACGGCGACGCGCGGGGCCTCGGCCGGCGCGAACGCGGTGAACCAGGCGTGCGGTGCCTGGTCGTCGCCGGTCTGCGCCGTGCCCGTCTTGCCGGCTACCTGGACGCCGGGGATCTGCGCCGCGGTACCCGAGCCGCTGGCCACCACGCCGACCATCATGTCGCGCAGCGCCGCCGCGGTGCCGGGGGACACGGCGGTCGACATCAGCTCGGGCTCCGTCTCGTCGATGGTGTGCAGGTCGGCCGAGCGGACGGTCTGCACGACGTACGGCTTCATGAGCTGGCCGCCGTTGGCGATCGCGGCCGACACCATGGCCATCTGCAGCGGGGTCGCGCGCACGTCGCGCTGGCCGATCGCCGACTGGGCGGTCGTCGGGGCGTCGAGGTCCGCCGGGAACACCGACTCGTCGACGAGCATGGGGATCGTCAGGTCCGGGTCGTTGAAGCCGAACCGCTCCGCCTGCGTGCGTAGGGCGTCGTCCCCGAGGTCCATGCCGAGCTGCGCGAACGTCGTGTTGCAGGAGACGCGCAGCGCGTCGGCCAGGGTGATCGGGTCGCTGCCGCAGCCGCCCCCGCCGAAGTTGCCGATCGTCGCCGTGGTCTGCGGCAGGTCGAGGGTCACCGGGGCCGGCAGCGTCGTGGCGGGCGTGTACGCGCCGCTCTCGAGCGCCGCGGCCGCCGTGACGAGCTTGAACGTCGACCCCGGCGGGTACGTCTCGCGCGTCGCGTTGCTGCGCAGCGGGTTGCCCGGCGCCTGGTCGAGCTGCTGGTACGCGGCACCGGCGGCGACCGTGTCGTGCGTCGCGAGCAGGTTCGGGTCGAAGCCGGGCGTCGAGACGAGCGCGAGGATCTTGCCCGTCGACGGCTCCAGCGCGACGACCGCGCCCTCCTGGTCGCCGAGACCGTCGCGCGCCGCCTGCTGGGCGGCCGGCAGGAGCGTCGTCTCGACCGCGGCCCCCTCCGGGCGGCGGCCCGTGAGCATGTCGCGGATCCGCGTGAAGAAGAGCTGGTCGCCGCGGCCCGTGAGCTCGCCGTTGGCCGCGAGCTCGAGCTCGGAGCGGCCGTTCACGACCGAGTAGAAGCCCGTCATCGTCGACCACAGGTCGCCGCCGGTGTACGAGCGCTGGTACCCGAACGCGTCGTCGACCGGCGCTGACGACGCGACGGCCTCGCCGGCGACGACGATCGGCCCGCGCGCGTTGCCGAACTCGCGGTACAGCGTGCGGACGTTGCGGGGGTCGTTGTTCAGGCGGTCGGCCTGGACGTACTGGACCCACGTGGTGCCGGCCATGAGCACGACGAACATCGCGAGCACGACGGTCGCGAGGCGGCGCAGGGGTGTGTTCACGACAGCCCGCCGATCCGCTCGGTCGGGTGGTCGTCGCCCGGGTCCGGGGTGCCCTCGGCGCGCGCGCCCACCGGGCGTGCGCCCGCCGTGACCGGCGTGCCGACCTCCGGGGTGGGGATCGCGCGGACCACCGGCGCGGGCCTGCGGGCCTCGTCCGAGATGCGCAGCAGCAGCGCGACGATCACCCAGTTGGCGACGAGCGACGAGCCGCCGTACGCCAGGAAGGGCGTCGTCAGGCCTGTCAGGGGGATCAGTCGCGTCACGCCGCCGACGACGACGAACGTCTGGAACGCGACGACGAACGCGAGGCCGCCCGCGAGGAGCTTGCCGAACCCGTCGCGCACGCCGATCGCGGTCCGCATGCCCCGCTCGGTGAGGATCGTGTAGCAGAGCAGCAGCGCGAGCAGCCCGGTGAGCCCGAGCTCCTCGCCCATCGACGCGACGATGAAGTCGGACTCCGCGAACGGCACCAGGTCGGGGCGGCCCGCGCCCCAGCCCGTGCCGAACAGCCCGCCGTTCGCGAGCCCGAACAGGCCGCGCACGAGCTGACCGGACCCGCCCGGGGACCGGTCGAAGATCTCCTGGTCGAAGGGGTGCAGCCACACGTCGAAACGGGCTCCGACGTGCGGGAACGCGGTCGCGGCGACCGCTGCGCCGCCGACGAACAGCAGCATGCCGAGGACGACCCAGCTGAGCCGCTCGGTCGCGATGTAGAGCATCGCGACGAACAGGCCGAAGAGCAGCAGGGACGTCCCGAGGTCGCGCTCCAGCACGAGGACCGCGAGCGACGCGCCCCAGACGATGAGGATCGGGCCGAGGTCGCGCGCGCGGGGCAGGTGCAGGCCGAGGACCTTCGGGCCGGCCAGCGCGAGGGTGTCGCGGTGCGTCACGAGGTACCCGGCGAAGAACACCGCCAGCACGATCTTCGCGAACTCCGCGGGCTGCATGCCGACCCCGCCGACCCGCACCCAGATGCGCGCGCCGTTGATCGTCTGGCCGATCACGGGCACGAGCGGCAGCGCGACGAGGCCCAGCGCCAGGATCATCGCCGTGTACGTGTACCGGCGCAGCGTCCGGTGGTCGCGCAGCAGGATCAGCACGAGCGCCGCGAGCACGACCGACACCGCGGTCCAGCCGAGCTGGCGCTCCGCGAACCCGGCCGCCTTCTCCCGCGCCTCGTACGCGATGTCGATCCGGTAGATCATCGCCAGGCCCACGCCGTTGAGCGCGACCGCGACCGGCAGGATCACCGGGTCCGCGTACGGCGCGCGCCAGCGCAGCACCAGGTGCAGCCCCACGGCGAGGCCGGTGAGCCCCGCGCCGTAGCCGATGACGTCGGGCGGGACCCGCCCCTCGATGCCCAGACCGACCAGGGCGTACCCCGCGACGGCGATCGCCAGGGCGAGCACGAGCAGGCCGAGCTCGACGCCGCGGCCCGCACGCACCCGGTGCGGCTGCACGGTCGCCATCACGAGGACCTCACGGGCTGGTCACCCCGGCGGCAGGGTCGGTCGTGAGCGCAGGGTCGGGGAGGAGGGCGGGGTCGGGCGTGGGCGTCGGTGCCAGGGCGGGCGTCGGCGTGGCCGTGGGGGTCGGCAGCGCCTCGCGGATCGCCGCGTCGTCCTCGAGCATCCGCACCAGGTCGCGGGCGTCGTCGAGCGACGTCGCGTGGATCGTCTGCTCGACCCGCTCGCGCAGGTACGCGGACGCGAGCTCCTCGACGTCCGTGCCGGACCGCTCGACGACCGTCGACAGCGCCACCGGGCCGAGCGTCTGGGGCAGGCCGCGCAGGATGACGACCTCGCCGTCGTCGTCCGCGACGAAGTACTGCGTCTGCGTCCACAGGTAGCCGAGCACGAGCACCGCGACCGCGCCGACGGCCGCCAGCGTCCACACGACGGCCGGCCGGAGCCGGCGCGCGGGCCGGGGCTCGTCGTCCTCGTCGCCGTCCGTGTCGTCGTCGCCGACGCGCGCGACCGCGGTGGACGTCGCCACCACCGCCTCCGACGCGTCGTCCTCGTCCGCCGCGTCGCGCGGGGCCTCCGCCGCCGCCCGCGCGAGCGACGCCGCACGTGCAGCAGGGCCGTCGGCGGCGGACGTCGGCTCGTTGCGCGACGTCGCCGCCGCACCCACCACGGTCGCCGCGGTCGTCGGGCCTGCGCCGTCCGCGACGTCGTCGAGCTCGATGACGTCCGCGAGGACGACCGTCACGTTGTCGCCGCCACCCGCGCGCAGCGCGAGCTGCACCAGGCGGTCCGCGCACACGTCGACGTCCGCGACCGTGCGCAGCGTCTCCTCGATGGTGTCCGCGCTGACGAAGCCCGACAGGCCGTCCGAGCACAGCAGCCAGCGGTCGCCCGGACGGGCCTCGCGGACCGACAGGTCGGGCGTCGCCTCCGCGTCGAAGTCGCCCAGCACCCGCATGACGACCGAGCGCTGCGGGTGGTGCTCGGCCTCCTCGGGCGTGATCCGCCCGATGTCGACCAGGTGCTGCACGAACGTGTGGTCCGTCGTGACCTGCGTGAGGAGGCCGTCGCGGAACAGGTACCCGCGCGAGTCGCCGAGGTGCACCATCGCGAGCTTGTTGCCCGCCCGCAGGATCGCGATGACGGTCGTGCCCATGCCCGACAGCTCCGGGTCGGCGTCGACACGGGCCAGCAGGTTGTCCCGGGCCGACTCGAGGGCCGCCTCGAGCTGGTCGAGCGCGTCGTCCGGACCGTGCGACTCCCCGTCGAGCGGCGCGAACGCGGCGACCGCGACCGACGACGCGACGTCGCCACCCGCGTGCCCGCCCATGCCGTCCGCGACCATGAGCAGGTGCGGGCCGGCGTAGGCCGAGTCCTGGTTGTTGGTGCGCACGAGTCCGACGTCGGACCGTGCCGCGTACCTGAGTGCGACGGTCACCGGGTTACCTCTGCAGCTCGAGCACGCTCTGTCCCACGCGGACCGGTGTACCGGTCGGCAGGGGGATCGGTCCGTCGACGCGCTGGTCCGCCAGGAACGTCCCGTTCGTGGACCCGAGGTCCTCGACGAACCACTGGCCGTCCTGCGGGAAGACGCGGGCGTGCCGCGACGACGAGTAGTCGTCGTCCAGCACCAGCGTGCAGCTCGGGGCCCGGCCGATGAGCACCGGCGCCGTCCCGAGGGGCACGATCGTGCCGCGCAGCGGACCCTCCGTCACGACGAGCTTGCGCGGACCCGAGCCGCTGCGGGCGGACCGCGGCACGCGGGTCGGACCGGTCGGCGGTCCCGCCACAGGCGCGGGGGCGGCCGGTGCCGTCGCTGCCGCCGGTGCGACGGCCGCCGCCTCCGCGGGCTGCGGGCGCACCGGGGTCGACGCCTTGTTCGCCCGACGACGGTCCGTGATCCGGGTGCCGTACAGGTCGCGGCGCAGCACGCTGATCGCCGACAGCACCAGCACCCACAGCAACGCGAGGTACCCCAGCCGCAGCAGGGTGATCGTGACTTCACTCATGCGCGGGCGTCACTCGTCCAGGTCCGGTTCGCCGCCGGTCCAGAACAGGATCCGGGTGCGGCCGATCATCAGGGTGTTGCCGTCGACCAGCGTCGCGGCCGGCACGTGGTGCCCCTCGACGTACAGGCCGTTCGTCGACCCCATGTCCGACGCGACGACACCGTCGGGCGTCACGCGGATCTCCAGGTGGCGACGCGAGACGCCCGGGTCGTCGACGATGATGTCCGCCTCCGAGCCGCGGCCGATCACCGTCACCGGGCCCGTGAGGATGTAGCGCTGGTCGTCGACGATCAGCAGCGGGTGCCGCGACGTCGGGGCCGTCGCCGCGGCCGGGGCCACCGCACCGCGCACCGTCGCGCTGTGCACCCGGAACCGGCCCGTCTCCAGGTCGGCGTCCTCGCCGAACGACACCGTCACCGGACCGACGAACGCGTACCGCTGGCTCGCCGCGTGCTCCGTGACCGCGGCGGCGAACTCGTCCGCCATCGCCTCCGCACCCCACGTCTCCACGTGGTCGTAGTCGGCCGTCGAGAGCTCGATCGTGAACTCGTTCGGGACGACCGTGCGGTCCCGGCCCACGACCGCCGCGCGGTCGTCCAGCTCGCGGCGCAGCGCGCTCGTGAGCTCCACCGGCTTCAGCTCGCTGCGGAAGGCCTTGGCGAAGGCGTTGTTCACGACGCGCTCGACGCCGTTCTCGAACTTGTCGAGGAAGCCCACGCCCACCTCCTTGTCCTCGTGCCGTTGCGGTCTGCTGCCGGGTGCTGCTGCTCGTGCGCGTGCTCGTGAGGGCGGGTCTCGACCCGTCCCGGAGGTCGATGGTATCCGTGCGAGGGCCGCCACGGCCGGGTGAGTGGGGTGTCGTGGTGCGTGGACATCGGGGAGGGGTGGTGCTGGGGATGGCTGGACGCCTGTGGAGTGCGTCGACGGTGTCGTCCGTGCAGGCGGGCCGGGCGTCGCGCCGGGCGCCGATCACTCTCCGGACCTGCCCTGTCGCAGGCGCTCGGCTCGGGCGCCGAGCCTGGTGCGGATGCGACCCCTCGCCCGTGCTAATGTTCTCCGGCGCGCGCGAGTGGCGGAACGGCAGACGCGCTGGCTTCAGGTGCCAGTGTCCGAAAGGGCGTGGGGGTTCAAATCCCCCCTCGCGCACAGATGTGATGTCGCAGGACATCGGCAACAGGCCGGACCCTCAGGGTCCGGCCTGTTTGCGTGTCTGGGGTTGGTAGTCGCGGGTGGTGTCGATGGTGTCTCGTGACGGGTCTGACGGAGGCTCCCATTCCGGAACTGGGTCACGCAGGCAGAGGCCGACGCGGGCGAGCGGCCCGGGACGAGCACGAGCGACGCGCAGCGGATCGCCGACCTCGAGCGGGAGAGCCGTGATCTGCGCCGGTCGAACACGATCCTTGCGTAGCGCGTCGGCTTTCTTCGCGGCGGAGCTCGACCGCCCACATCGCTGAGTCGACCACCGGGTTGACCGTCAGGCACCGCGGAGCGCCTGCGTCGGGGAGAGCCTCGCCGCACGGGACGCCGGGTAGGCGCCCGCGACCGCCCCGACCAGGACAGCCAGCACGACGCCCACCGCGCAGGCCGCGGGGTCAACCATCGGCGTCATCGCGTTGACCGCGCCGTAGCCGAGCGTCACGAGGACGCCGACGACGACGCCGGCCACCCCGCCGCACAGCCCGATCAGCGCCGCCTCGACGACGAACTGCAGCCGCACCTGCCCGGCGCGTGCGCCGACCGCCCGGCGCAGACCGATCTCGCCGCGACGTTCCAGCACGGCGATGACCATCGTGTTGACGATGCCGATCGCGCCGACGAGGAGCGCGATGGTCGCGAGCCCGAGCGCGAGGGCGCGGTACGACCCGTCGACCGCCGTCTGGGCCTGCTCGAGGCGGGACGGTGCGGCGACCTCCACCGCGTGGGGGACGGCGGGGTTGGCCGTCAGCGGGATGACTTGCCTGACCTGCGAAGCCGTGCCGCTGCGCGTGCGGACGTAGATCGTCGTGACCTGCGGGTCGACGAGGTGTCCCACGGCCCAGTCGTCGCCGATGAGGGCCTTCATGTCGAACTGCGGGGCGAGCTGCGCCGGCGCCAGGATCCCGAGCACCCCGTACCACTGGTCGCCGATCCAGACGCGCTGACCGACGGCCGCGACACCGAGGAGCTGTGCCGCCCTCGCGCCGAGGACGACGCCGGGGAGGGAGCTCGTGGCGTCGTCGAACCACCGTCCGTCGGCGACCGAGAGGTCCATCGTGCCCGCAAGCTCGGGCTCGACGGCGTCGACGGTGATCCCGCTCCCCATCGTCTCCGGGACGAGGTCGGTGCGGAACACCTTCTGGTGGGGCAGGGCACGGATCGCGGCGGCGCCCTCGACGGGCGCGATCCGACGGATCATCGCCGATGCGGTCTCGGGGAGGGGGACGGGACCGTCCGGGCTGTCGCCGGGCGTCACCTCCAGCACGTTCGAGCCGAGCGCCTCGAGCTGGGCCCGCGTGTGGGCCTGGTTGGTGCCCGCGATCCCGATCACCGTGACGAGCGTCGCGATGCCGATCGCGACGCCGAGCATCGACAGCACGGATCGCATCGGGCGCGACCGGGGGCCGAGGGTCGCCGTGGCCAGCGTGTCGGTGACGGACAGTCGCACCGTCACGCCCGCACCACCTGGTCGACGTCCTGCTCGATCCGGCCGTCGCGCACGCGCACCAGACGGGGCAGGGAGGCGGCGACGGCCTCGTCGTGGGTGATGACGACGAGCGCCGTCGACGTCAGCCCTCGCAGCAGCTCCATGACGGAGGCGCCGGTGGCCTGGTCGAGGGCTCCGGTGGGCTCGTCGGCGAAGACGACGCGAGGGTCGTGCGCGATGGCGCGGGCGACGGCGACGCGCTGCTGCTCACCGCCGGAGAGCTGCCCCGGCCGGTGGCTCGTGCGTCGCCCGAGCCCCACGCGGTCGAGCGCGGCCAGCGCACGCTCACGGCGTTCCTTCGACGTGAACCCCGCGTACAGGAGGCCGAGCTCGACGTTGCGGGTCGCGTCGACGTGCTCCAGCAGGTGGAACTGCTGGAAGACGAACCCGAAGGCGCGCGACCGCAGCGCCGCCTTGTCGCCGTCCGACATCGTCGCGGTCGAGACGCCGCCGACGACGACGTCGCCCGTCGTCGGGTCCTCCAGCGTGCCCATGATCGACAGCAGGGTGGACTTCCCGGAGCCCGACGGCCCGACGATCGCGACCTGTGCCGACGGGCCGACGTCGAGGTCGATGCCGTGCAGGACGCGGAGCGTCCCGCCCCCGCTCGGGAAGTCCTTGGTGACGTCGCGGACGGTGAGCGCCGGCGCCCCGACCGTCACGGGATCCGCACCCGGACACCGGGCTCCAGGCCGTCGCCGGTGACCTGGACGCGCGCCTCGGCGATCAGTCCCACCTTGACCGCGACGAGCTGGACGTCGCCCTCGTCCGTGACACGCTCGACGGCGTACCCGCCCTCGGCGAGTGCGAGCAGGGCCGTGACGGGCACGATGAGCGCGTCCTGAGCGACGTCGGTCGACACCTCGACGGTGACCGCGGACCCAGCGAGCGGTGCGACGGCCGCCTGGTCGACGACGTCCACGCGCAGCACGGGCTTCGCCGCCCCCGTGGCGCTGCCGCCACCGTCGCCCGCTCCTCCTCCGCCCGCACCGGAGCCGTCGTCGCCGTCGGTGCCGGACCGACCGTCGGTCCCTGCGGTGGTGCCGACGGAGGTGACGGTCCCGTCGACGACGCCGCCGGACGGGAGCCGGACCTGGACGGTGGTGCCGATGGCGAGCGCCGCCTGCTGCGACGCCGTCACGGGCGCCTCCACGAACGTGGTCATGCCCGTCCACCGCAGGACCTCGCCGCTCACGGGGCCGCCGAGCCGACCGACGACGGACTCGACGCGGACAGCCGCCGCGTCCAGCATCGTCACCTGCCCGGGTCCGACCGACTGGGCGCGCGCGACGCCGAGCGCAGCCTTCGTCGCTGCGACCTGCTGCACCGCGTCCTCGACGGCCTGGCGCTGCGCCGTCACGTCGGGCTCCGCGTCGAGGGCTGCGCGGGCGGTCGTGGCCGCGTCGAGCCGTGCCTGGGCCAGTGCGACGCCCGTCCCGGCGGCGGATGCCTCCTCCAGTGCGGCTGCTGCGTCGACGACGGCAGCGTCCGCCTCGGCGACGGCGAGGGGTGACGGGGGGCCACCGGCGTCGGCGAGGGTCTTCCGGGCGGCGGTCACCGTCTTCTGGGCGGCGTCGACCGCTGCGCGCGCGTCCGCGACCGCCTTGGTGCCCTCGGCCGACTCGGCGGGAGGTGTCTGCCCGACCGACGTGTAGAGGGCGGCGACCGCATCGGAGGTCGCCGAGTCGAACACGTCGGTCGACGGGTCGCCGACGTCGTGCCCGAGGGCCGCGAGGGCCGTCTTGAGCGTGAGGACGTCCTTGCCCGTGTCGCCGAGCCGGAGCGAGCGCCACAGCGGGGCGGGGCCGGTCAGCAGGAACACGGGCCGGCCGTCGACCTCGTACAGCACCTGGCCGGCTGCGACCTGGGTGCCCGGGGCCGGGAGCGCGGTGAGCACCCCGGTGCCTGTCCCGGACAGCGCGTTCACCTGCCCGAGCGTCAGGGTCCCCGTCAGCCGCATCCCGGCGGCGAGCGCGCCCTGCTCGACCACCGCCGTGCGCACGTCGGCGGTGTCGACCGGCTCACCGACCTGCGACGCGCCGAGGCGGACCGCGCCGACCGTCGCCGCGGCGAGCACGGCGAGCGTGCCCACCGCGGCGACCACCTTCACTGCCCGGTTCACGGCGTGCCGGTGCTGCCGCCCGAGGGAGCGGCGCTGGCCGACGGCCCGCCGACCGCGGTGGTGTAGATCGGACCTTCGATCGCCTGCGCGTACGGGGTGATGTCCATGCCGCCGGTGACGCTGTCCTTGACCGCCGCCTGGTACTCGAAACGCGGTGCGGCGGCGTCCGGGGCCGGCAGCGGCCTGGAGCACGCCTTCCCGAGCGTCACCGCCTGGTCGAGCGAGAGTTCCTGGGGGATCACGATCATGTCGACGATCGGGTCCGCGATCATCGCGAAGCCGGCGTCGCGCGCGCACTGTGCCCAGGTCCGTCCCGCCTCGACGACCGCGTCGTCGGTGGTCTCCGGCGGTACGTCGATGGCGATGGACGTGTCGAGCGTGTCCTTGGCGCCGGGGAACTTCGCACGGCACCCCTTGATGTCCGCGTCCCGGTCCACGCCGTCGACGCCGATGGGCGCCGTGTCGGTGTCTCCCAGGAGCCGGACGTTCTCGATCTCCGCGAAGCCCTTGACCGGCCCGGCCTCGGTGACGGCGTGCACGCCCAGCCCGAGGTCTTCCAGGCAGGCTGCGTAGCTCGCGGTGTTCTGGTCGGCGTAGCCGCCCGCGACCTCGCCGCCGTCGTTCTCACCCGTCAACGTGGCGACGCCGTCGTCCGACGCGCACCCGACCAGCAGGAGCACCAGCCCGACGGCCCCGACGGCGGCGGCCGCCCGGGATGCTCCGCCCCGTCTCGCCGTCATCGGCCCTGCCTCTCGATCACGTAGTGCTCGATCGCCTGCTGGATGTCGCTCATGGACTGGTCCACTCCTTGAAGGGCGTCGCTGTACTCGGAGGCCAGGCGTTCCTGGGCCTCGCCGACGGCGGAGAAGTACGCGTCGTCGTAACCGGACTCACGCCGGCACCGGACGTCGATCGTGGCGGCCTCGACCTCGTCGGCGGGTGCCTGGGCCGTCATCGTGTCGACCTCGCCGGGGTGGTCTCGTGCGTCGACGGCCGTCAGCACGGAGACCCGGAAGTGGTCCGGGTCGCCGCTCGGGTCGCCGACCGGAGGGTCGGAGCGCGTGACGCAGGCCCGCCAGCGGTCGATGCTCGACGCGACCTCGGCGTCGTCCAGGGCGGCCTCGCGACTCCTGGAGTCGAGCCTCCGCAGGATGTTCGCCGACTCGGCGATGTCGGGCACGGCCTCGCGCGAGGCGTCCGTGCACTCCTGCTGAGCGAGGGTGTACGCGTCTTCCTCGCCGGCGGGGACGACTGACTCGAGCGGGGCGGGCGGGGTGACTTCCCGAGGGTCCTGCGATGCCCGGTACCCATGGGTCCGGACGATTTCCGGGTCGAGGTTCGGATAACCGAGCGAGGTGAATGCGGGAAGTGCGGGGCGACTGAGGTCCCACGTCCCGACCGTGTATTCGTGGCCTTTTTCTGCCATGCACTCCGCCATGAATGTGTCGACGGCGGCGCCGTAGAGGAAAAGGTCGACGGACCTGCTTTCCAGCGGGAGGTCGAGCGGGTCGTCGTAGCGGCCGGCGGCCCCCTCGCCGCCATCGTCGGGCTGCCCGGTGCACGCGGACAGCAGCAACGTGGCGGCGAGGACACCGCTGCCCGCGAGCCGCGTGAGACTCACGGGGTCCTCACGTCCCTCAGATGAACTTCGCCGACGAGAGCTGGTCGTTCAGCGCGACGGCTCCGAGGTTGGAGATCTGGTAGCCACGAGCCAGGACCTGGCTGGTCCCGCCGAAGTAGGCGTTCACGTAGAACGCCGCGTTCGAGGTGCGCCCGTTGTTGCGGAGCGAGGTGGCCTGGTTGTCGAAGCCGAGGGTGGCGAAGTTGTTGATGTAGTTCTGGAAGGTCACCCGGGAGCCGTCGTAGTTCGAGTGCTGCCAGGCGCAGGAGTAGCCGAGGCTGCACGCCGCGTCGCCGGCCGTGGCGGGGGTGGCGACGGCGACCGCGCCGGCCGTCATCACCGCGGCAGCGCCGACGGCGACAGCGAACCTGCTGAGCTTTCGCATGTATGAGCACCTCTCGTTGAATGGGATTCACATGAGATCGACGCCGAGATCGTCGTGGTACCCCGTCGACCACGGCGTCGTGGAGCTGTCGATTCGGCACCGTCCGGGGAGTAAAAAGTCCCGTTTGACCCTTTCGACACCGCCGAACCGTAGGGATGTCGCGGTGCCATGTCAAATCTGCGAACTGGACTTATGACCAGTCCAGACAATGCACGAAGTTCTCACGCGAAAGGGCCCCGCGCGGCTGGCTCGCTGCGGTAAGGTGCTGCACTTTTCGATCGCGCCGGCCACCGAGCGCCGGACCGCGTCCGGCCGCCGTCCTCGACTTAAACGTTGTGGGTCCTCCGATGTCTTGTTCATCGGTGAAGAAGGTGGCTACGTTTCCCGGCGTACCACCCCTTCTCGATGCTCGGCCGCCGTTGTGAGCGCTCACATCGTCCGGCCCCTGCGACGCGGGCCACCTCAGGCCGGCACCCGGGGGAGCGGACGTGACGGCCCTGCCCACCGATTGCCCACGGGATGCCCACGGGACCCGACACGACTCGAAGGAGCGAAGGATGAGGAAGTCCGTCGCCGCGCACGTGCTGGCGGTCGCCGGCCTGGTGCTGGCCCTGGTGGCTGCGGCCCCCGGCCAGGTCGCACCAGCCGCGGCCGCCAGCGGCAACCTGCTCACGAACGCCGACCTGGAGAACGGGACGACCGGCTGGACCGCCTTCGGCGCGGGCTCGGTGACGTCGAGCACCAGCCCCGTCCACGGCGGGTCCCGCGCGCTGGCCCGCACCGGGCGCACCGCGTCCTGGAACGGCGCCGCTCAGACCGTCACCTCCGTGCTGACCAACAACAGCAGCTACACGGCGAGCGTCTGGGTGCGGTCGCACAGCGGGAACCCCACCGGCCGGGTCACGCTCGCGCTGACCGCGGGCGGCACGACGAGCTACGTCGGGCTCGCGCAGGGCGCGGTGAGCTCGTCCGGGTGGACCCAGCTCACCGGCACGACGAACGTGTCGTGGAGCGGGACGCTGACGTCCGCCACGTTCTACGTCGAGACGGCCGCCGGGACCGACGGGCTCTCCATCGACGACGCCTCGCTCGTGAACAACTCCACGACGCCCGGCGGGTCCTGCACGCTGCCGTCGAGCTACCGGTGGTCCTCCACGGGGGTGCTGGCCACGCCGCGGTCCGGCTGGGCGTCGCTCAAGGACTTCACGACCGCCGAGTACAACGGCAAGCACCTCGTCTACGCGACGACGCACGACAACGGCTCGTCGTGGGGCTCGATGAACTTCAGCCTGTTCTCGAGCTGGTCCGACATGGGATCGGCGACGCAGAACGCCATGTCGTCGTCGACCGTGGCGCCGTCGCTGTTCTACTTCGCGCCGAAGAACATCTGGGTGCTCACCTACCAGTGGGGTCCGTCCGCGTTCATGTACCGGACGTCGAACGACCCGACCAACGCCAACGGGTGGTCGGCGGCGAGCACCCTGTTCTCCGGGTCGATCACCGGCTCCGGCACCGGGCCCATCGACCAGACGGTCATCGGCGACGGCACGACCATGTACCTGTTCTTCGCCGGGGACAACGGCAAGATCTACCGCGCGAGCATGCCGATCGGGAACTTCCCGGGCAGCTTCGGCTCGTCGTCGACGGTCGTCATGAGCGACACCACGAACAACCTGTTCGAGGCGCCGCAGGTCTACAAGGTCCAGGGCCAGAACCAGTACCTGATGATCGTCGAGGCGATCGGCGCCAACGGCCGGTACTTCCGCTCGTTCACCGCCACGAGCCTCGCGGGCTCGTGGACGCCGCAGGCCGCGACCGAGAGCAACCCGTTCGCGGGCAAGGCGAACAGCGGCGCGACGTGGACGAACGACATCAGCCACGGCGAGCTCATCCGCGCCAGCAACGACCAGACCATGACGGTCGACCCGTGCAAGCTCCAGCTGCTCTACCAGGGCCGGTCGCCGAGCAGCGGGGGCGACTACGGCCTGCTGCCGTACCGGCCGGGCCTGCTGACCCTCCAGCGGTAGCCACCGACCGGCTGCCCCTGCGACGCCGCGCACCCGTCGTCCCGGGTGCGCGGCGTCGCGCTGCCCCCGTCGCACGCCGGTCACCAGCTGGAACGGGGACGGCCTCAGTGCCAGTTGCTGATGGTCACGTCGTCGGGCGACGGCTCGCCGGCCCCGTCCTCGTGCAGGTGCTTGAGGCTCATGAGGAAGACGGCCCACTTGGTCGAGCAGTGGTGCATGAAGGGGACCGGGTCGCTCCACCCGAGGTGCCGGAACATGACGACGGTCCAGCCGTCCTCGTCGGTCAGGTCGAAGTCGATGTGGGTGCCGATCCACTCGGCGGGCCCGTCCTCGACGAGCCAGCGCACGCGGCGTGCGGGGTCGAGCTCCTCGACGCGGAGCCGGAACCCGCCGAGCAGCTCGCCGGTCTGCCCGTGCCGGAACGTCGTGTCGAACGACGAGCCGACCTCGCTCGTGCCCGTCGTGTCCGTGGTCCACCAGGCCGCGACGCCCTTGGTCGTGGCCAGGCTCTCGTAGACGTCGGCCCGTGCGGCCCGGATGCCCACGCGGTGCAGGATGTCGACCATCTCGATCCCCTCGTCATTAGCAATCAAACGGTTGCAGATGACGATAGGACGGCCGAGCGAGCGATGCAACCACCCGGTTGCATCGCGCTTGTCGGAGGAACCGCCCCGCGGGATGCTCACACCCCTTCACGACTCCCTGACACCAACGGCCGACGCCGCCCGACGGCGGGTGGGTACGGTCACCCCGGCGCCCGCCCGTCGGGCGTCCCGCGCGACCGGACAGGGGAGGACATGCACGGCAGGACGCCGACCGGCACGGCCCGTGGGGCAGTCGCGGCGACCGTCGCGCTGACCGCCGTCTGGGCCTCGGCCACGCTCGCCCGCTGGACCTGGGCGCCGCTCGGCGACGGCCTGCGCGCCGCCCTGGGCGAGGGGGACACGGCGGCGATCGGCGACGCGATCGCGGCGGTGGTCCTCGACGGCCTGCCCGTGCTCACGCTGGCGCTCGGGCTGGTCCCCGCGCTCGCGCTCGTGCTCGGCAGGGCGGCGGTCGGGCCCCTCTCGGCACCGTCCGGCACCGACGCTGCTGCGACGGGTGGGGCGACGGACGCGGCTGCGCCGGGCGGGGCGACGACGCGCCAAGGACGGGCCGTCGTCGCCGTCGTCGCGGCCGCCGGCGCGCTCCTGGTCGTCGCCGTGGCGGCCGTCGCGGCCGACCCCACGACCCTGGGCCTCGCCCTGCGGTCACCGTCCGCCGCGGTCCAGTCCCCGCAGGCGCTGGCCTGGGGGTGGACGGCGCTCGTCGCCGTCGGGGCGGGGCTCGCCGCGGTCGGTGTGCTCGTGCGGCGACGCGGTGCGGTCGTCGCCGGGGCCGTCTCCGTCGCGCTCGCGGCGGTCGCGACGCTCGCGTCGGTCGCGGGCTGGGTGCTGTGGACGGTCGTCGTGCGGGGGCGCTACCGCGGCGGCCTGACGACGCTCGTGCAGGCCTTCGGCCTGGGCGTCCCCGCGGCGTGCCTCGTCGCGGCGACCGCCGCGCTCGTCTCGGGCGGGTCCGCGGTCGCGGCATGGCGACACCTCGCGGCCTGGGCACCCGAGGTCGCCACGGCGCCCGGGGTGCACGACCCGCGCGCCCGGCACCGGTGGGTGCTCACCGGGGTGGCGGTCGCGGCCGTGGTCGTCGTGGTCGGCGTCGCCGTCCCGGTCCGCGTCGCCGAGCGTCGGGCGGTCACCGGCGTCGTGGCCGACCCCGCGCTCGCGGCCTGCGTGGAGGAGGCGATGCGCGCGGTCGGGGGCGGCGTGGCTGCGAACGCCCGGCTGGACCACGTGTACGAGCTCGACTGCGCGTGGGACGGCGGTGGCGACAGGGTCAGGTCGCTCGACGGGCTCGAGCGGCTCAGCGCCGTGCACACGGTCGACCTGACCGACCAGGACGTGTCCGACCTGGGCCCCCTCGCCGCCCTGACCGGCCTGGTGTCCCTGCGGCTGACCGGCAACGCGGCCGTCGCGGACCTGTCCGCGCTCGACGGGCTCCCGCTGGAGAACCTCGGGCTGTCCGGCACGGGCGTGTCGGACCTGCAGCCGCTGACCGCGACGACGACGCTGCGGTTCGTCGGGCTGTCCGGGACGCGCGTGACGGACCTCGGACCGCTCGCGCGGTCGACCGGCCTGGTGGAGCTCGACGTGGCGCACGCCGCCGTCGCCGACCTGTCGCCGCTCGCGGGTGCGCCTTCGCTCGAGATGCTCGACGTGCGGGAGAACGCCGTCGCCGACCTGTCGCCGCTGGCCGGGATGCCCGCGCTCGACGAGCTCTGGGTCGGCGGGAACCCGGTCGTCGACCTGCGGCCGCTGCTCGACGCACCCGCGCTGCTCGGCGTCGACGTCGAGGGCCTTGACCTGGCGACGCCCGGGATCGACGAGCTGCGCGCGCAGGGCGTGTACGTCAGCGGGACGGCCTGACCGCGGGCCGACCCCGACGACGACGGAGGCGTGCGACCCCCGGTGCGGGCCGCACGCCTCCGTCGTGCCGGGTGCGGGTGTCAGGCGAAGCGGCGCCGCGCGAGGGTCGCCAGCCCGATGCCGCCCGCGAACAGGACGACCGCCGCGATCAGGCGCCCGAGCGAGCTGACCCCGGAGCCGTCCGCCCCGGCGATCTCGATCGAGTAGGCGGTCGCACCGGCGGCACCCTCGGGTGCGCCGTACGCCATGCCCTCGGCCTGCGCCCGCTCGGCGCCCGCGCTGAGCACCGCGTACTTCACGCCGAAGTCCTCCGCGGTCCCCTGCCCGCTGACGACGACCTGCGAGGTCCCCTCGTCGGAGAGCCGCTGGGTGCCGTCGACGAGCTGCGGGGCGCCCTCGGCGGCGTCGGCGAGGCCGTCGGACAGGCGGGTGGACCCGTCGGCGGCGGTCGCGAGGCCGTCGGAGAGGTCCTGCGACCCGTCCGCCGCCGTGTCGATGCCGCGGGCCAGCGTGGACGAGCCGGTCGCGGCGTCCTGCAGCCCCGCGGCAAGGGCCGCGGAGCCCGAGGCGGCCGTGGCCAGGCCGTTCGACAGCGTCCCGGCACCCGCGTTCAGGCGTGCCGCTCCGGCGCCGAGGTCCCCGAGGCCGGCGGCCAGGGTGTTGCCTCCTGACGACAGGAGGCCGGCGCCGGCCTGGAGCTGCCCGACGCCTGCGCGCAGGGTCGGCTTGGTCGGGTCGGCGTTCGCGATGGACGACTGCACCGTCCCGACGAGCGTCTGGACGCCCACGTCGACCGCCGCGAGGCCCTGGACCAGGCCCTGGATCTTCTTGCCCTCCGCGTCCACGCAGTACGACGGCTCGGCGTTGAGGCCGCACTGGAGCTGGACGGCGAGCGTCGCCGACCCCGCGAGAGTCGTGGCGATGGCCGCCGCTTCACCGGCGATCGCACCCGGGTTCGCGGTGTCGATCTGATCTGCGATCGCGTCCAGCTCGGCCGCCTGGACCGGGTCGACGAGCGCGTCGGCTGCCGCACGGAGCTTCACCACCTCGGCGTCGAGGGTGGCGTCGGCGGCGGTGGCGGTGCCCGCGATCGTGGCCGCACGCGCCGCGGACGTGGTGGTCTGGCTCTGGAGGAGCTGGAGCCCGCCCAGGAGGCGGCCGGGCGCAGCGGGCGTCCCGATGCTCGCCTGCAGCGCGGCGATCCCGGCGCGCAGCGGCGCCTTGTCGCTGCCCGCGGCCCCGACCGTGTCGGACATCCGGACCAGGCCGGCGTCGAGGTCGGCCAGACCGGCCGAGATCTTGGCGATCCCTCCGAGAAGCTCGGGTGCCTTCGCTCGTGCCTGTGCGAGGCCGGAGTCCAGCTGGCTCGCGCCCTGCGCGAGGGCGGCCGCACCGGGCGCCGCGTCCTTCGTGAGCCCGGCGGCGAGCTGCTGCGCCCCGGGTGCGAGCTGGTTGTTCAGCCCGGCCGCGAGCCGTGCGGCACCGGGCGCCGCCTGGCCGTTGAGGCCTGCGGCGAGGCGTGCGGCGCCCGGAGCGGCGGAGTCGTTGAGACCCGCCGAGAGCGTCGCGGCGCCGTCGCGGAGCTGCAGGAGGCCGGCGAGGAGCTGGGCGGAGCCGTCGTGGAGCTGCAGCACGCTGTCGTCGAGCAGCATCCCGGCGCCGGTCAGCGTGACGCCCTTCTCCGCGCCGGACCGGTAGGACTCGGCGCCGCCCTTGAACGAGGGGTAGTCGAGCGGGGACACCGGCATGGACGTGAGCGTCGCCTTGGGGATGACGGCGTGCCGCACCTGGGCGGTGTACCCGAACTCGACGGTCGCGGAGCCGATGGGCGGGAACAGCGTCATCTGGAACTGCATGCGGGTGCCGCCGCGGCCGTCGCCGGCCATGCCGGCCTCGTCGGACCGCACGTCGGTGAACGTCGACGGCAGGACGGTGACGAGCTGCCCGATCATCGGGACGACGGTCTCGGCCGACGCGGTGGCCTCCTTGCCGGTGCCGTCGTCGTACGTGACGTCCTGTGTCTTCCCGGTGGTGTTGGTGACCGTGTAGTGGACGCCGAGCGTCCCCGACCTCCCGACGACCGCGCCGGGCTGCACGGGCTGTCCGTCGAGGGTGTACGCGATCTCGACGGTGAGAGGCAGGTCCTTGTCGTAGGTGCTGACGGTGCGCTCGCGGCGCTCGCCGTCGACGCTGAGCGTGGTGACGAGCTTCCCGTCGACGACGGAGTAACCGCCGAAGCCGTCGAGGTTGCGCAGTCCCTTGGTCGAGACGGGGTTCTCGACGGTTGCCGTGCCGTGGCCGGTGAGGGCGAGCTGGTCGTAGACGCGCGCGCCCTGGAAGGCGCCGGTCGCGGACAGGCGGGCCTGCACGGTCTCGGTGTTGGTGACGGTGACGTCGCCGCCGTCGGCGGCGAGCGCGGGGGACCCGACGGTGCCGAGGAGCAGGGGGACGAGGACGACGGCCGCGGCCGCCGTGGTGGTGGTGCGACGCACGTCAGGCCTCCGGCTGGGGGTCGAAAGGACGGGTGGCGGGCAGGCGGCGCAGCGTGGCCGGGTCGGCCTGGGCGGCGTAGGGGCGGGCGGGGGCGTGGGTGCCGGCGCCCTCGTACTCGCCGGGCGCCGTGGCGGGTTCGGCGAGCAGGGGGTCGGTGGAGTCCTGCTCGGTGCGCTCCTGCGCGCGGTCCTGCTCGACGACGGCGCCGAGCAGCGACGTCGCGAGGAACCCGGCGCCGGCGGCGAGGAGGATGGACGTCGCGGTGGTCGCGGACGACGTGACGAACGCGGACGGGTCGGCGGTGTAGGTCGCCTCGTACGCGCCGGCCATGGCGGCGGTGCCGAGGAGCGCGGCCCACAGGGGGAGCTTCCCGCGGGTCGCGCCGGCGACGGCGAGGCAGACCGCGAGGACGACGAGGACGGCGACGGCGCGGCCGGCGGCGGCGTCGGGCAGGGCGGCGGCTCGCAGGGCGTAGCCGAGCCACGCGGCGGCGAACCCGGCGGCGAACGCGCCGGCGCGCTGGGCGGGGGAGCGGTCGGGGACGAGGCCGAGGGCCCCACCGAGGGCGGCACCGAGCAGGGCGACGCCCTGGAGCTCGGGGCCGGAGAACAGCACGATCGCGGTCGTGAGGAGCGCGAGGACGAGCCCCGCCAGGACGTGACGCTTCATGGACCACCTCGTCGTGGTGACCGCCGTCGGGGGTGCGCCCGTCGAGCGGCTGTGCGGGTAGATGGCCGCCCGAGAGGCCGCCGACCTGCGCCGTCGCCGTTGACGGGGGTGCTCGGCGGGCCTCCGGGCGGGACCAGGCGACTGTCTACCAGCGGGTGATCCACCTGAGCCATGCGGTACTAGGTAAATCGGCGCGGTACTAGGTAGATCGTTATGCCGCCGTGACCTGCGTCACTCTGCCGGGTGGGCGACGACGGCCCGGCCGTGAAGGGCTTACTAACCAGTCGGTAAGTGTGGTTGGCTCCGCTTTGTCCGATGCCGGATCTCAACGGAGAGGAACGCACGCATGGACCCGCACGCCCCACGACCCCGGAGGTCACGCGCGCGTGGACGGCTCGCCGCCGTCGCCGTGCTCACGCTCGCCGCGACCGCCGTCGCGACGACCGCCACCGCCACCCCGCCCCGCGGCGCCCCCGCGGCGCCCGACCTCGGTCCGAACGTCGTCGTCTTCGACCCGAGCATGCCCGTCGCCGACATCCAGGCGAAGGTCGACGCCATCCACGCCCAGCAGGTCGACGCCGAGATGGGCACCGCCCGCTACGCGCTGCTGTTCACGCCCGGCGAGTACGGCACCGCCGAGCAGCCGCTCCAGCTGAAGGTCGGCTACTACACCGAGGTCGCAGGGCTCGGGGCGTCGCCGACCGACGTCACCGTCCACGGCAAGATCGAGACCTACAACCGCTGCCTGTCGAGCGACCCCGCGAACCCCAACTGCCTCGCGCTCGTCAACTTCTGGCGCACGCTGTCGAACCTCACGCTCGACATCGACGCCGCAGGCCAGGACGGGTGCCGCGCGTCGGCGAACTTCTGGGCCGTGTCGCAGGCCGTCTCGCTGCGCCGCCTCAACGTGCTCGCCGCGGAGGGCGACCCCGGCTTCTCGCTCATGGACTACTGCACGGCCGGTCCGCAGTACGCGTCGGGCGGCTTCATCGCCGACTCCCGCTTCGGCGACGTCGTCAACGGGTCCCAGCAGCAGTGGCTCACCCGCAACAGCGAGGTGCGCTCCTGGTCGAACGCCGTCTGGAACCAGGTGTTCGCGGGCGTCGTCGGCGCTCCCGACGACGCGACGTTCCCCGACCCGCCGTACACGACGCTCGACCAGACGCCGCTGAGCCGCGAGAAGCCGTACCTGTTCGTCGACGCCCGCGGCCGCTGGAACGTCCGCGTCCCGGCGGCGCGCGAGGGCACGCGCGGCGTCTCCTGGGCGGACGGCCTGACCGCCGGCCGCACCGTCCCGCTGAGCGACTTCTACGTCGCGAAGCCCGGGGACTCCGTGCAGCGGATCAACAGCCGCCTCGCGCAGGGCAAGCACCTGCTGCTCACGCCGGGCGTCTACGACGTCGCCCGGGGGATCGAGGTCAAGAAGGCCGGGACGGTCGTCCTCGGGATCGGCCACGCGACGCTCACCGCGGTCGGCGGGGCGGTGCCCCTGACGGTCGCCGACGTGCCGGGTGCGATCGTCGCGGGCGTGACGATCGACGCCGGGACCACCGAGTCGCCGGTCCTGCTGCAGGTCGGCAAGAAGAACGGCGGCCACGGCCACCACTCGCGCGGCGCGCGGCTCGACCCGATCACGCTGAGCGACGTCTACTTCCGCGTCGGCGGCCCGCACGTCGGCAAGACCGACGTCGCGCTGCGCATCGACGCCGACGACGTGCTCGTCGACCACACCTGGGTCTGGCGGGCCGACCACGGCCTCGAGGGCTTCACCGAGGGCGTCAACGGTGACACCGACCGCTGGCGGACCAACACCGGCCGCACGGGCGTCGTCGTGAACGGCGACGACGTCACCGCGACCGGCCTGTTCGTCGAGCACTTCCAGCAGCACAACACCGTCTGGAACGGCGAGCGGGGACGCGTCGTCCTCTACCAGAACGAGCTGCCCTACGACCCGCCGACGCAGGCGGACTGGACGGAGCCGGACGGCACGCTCGGCTGGGCCGGCTACAAGGTGGGCGAGCGCGTGCGGAGCCACCAGGTGTGGGGCGCCGGCGTCTACGTGTTCAACCAGAACAACCCCTCGATCGTCACCGAGAACGGGTTCGAGGTCCCGCAGCGGCCGGGCGTGCAGCTCACGCACGTCATGACCGTGAACCTCAGCGCGGGGACCGTCCGCCACGTCGTCAACGGCGTGGGCGGTCAGGCCGACAGCACGAACACCGGGACGCCGCAGTTCGTCACCGGGTACCCGGCGCCGTAGGGCGACGCCGGTCTCGACGCGCAGCACCTCGCCGCCCTGCCCGGCGGGGTGCTGCGCGTCCGTCCTGCTGCCGGGGGCCGAGCGTCTGCCGTTCACCGCCTCGCCCCGGCCCGGCGGCCGCGCGTCAGCGCGCGGGTCGCGCCAGCGCGAAGGGCACCGTGAGCAGACCCGCGGAGGTGCGCACGTGGTAACGGGTCCGGGCCACCTTCTCGACCGTGCCGGTGACGCCGTGGTACCGGCCGGGCGACGTGACGACGACGGTCGTGCCCGCCACGAGGTCCGGCCGGGTCGTGGGTGCCGGTCGCCGGGTGCGCGTACGGGCGGTGCGACGCCGCCGTGAGGCCGTCGGTGCGGCGGGGGTGGCCGGCAGCGGTGCGGTCGGGACGCCGTGGTGCGTCCAGGCGATGAGCGCGGCGGGGTCGAACGTCGGGGAGCAGCGGCGGCACGAGCTCGGGCCGCGCGGGGTGCGGAACCGCCGGATCTCGTGCCCTGCCGGGCAGACGCCGCGCCACGGCGACTCGGGCTGCACGGTCCCCTCGTCGGTGTGACGGCTGCCCGAGCCGCCGATGGCGAGCGCGGTCGCCCGCCAGGTCGCGTCGTGGCCGTGGTGGGTGCCGACGAGCGCGTGCGCGATCTCGTGCAGGATCGTGTCGCGGACGCGGTCGGCGTCGTTGAGACGCGTGAGCTCGGTGCTGAGACCGATCCACCGCCGCGACGAGCTCGCGACGCCGGCCCGGGTGCGGGCGCGGTCGAAGCCGACGGTCCAGCCGGCCTGCGTCAGGCCGTGCTGGTCCATGAGGCGGTGCGCGAGGGCGAGCGCGTCGGGCAGGTCCACGGGTCTCCGTCCGGGTGCGGGGGCGTTCGATTGTCCGTCGTCCACGGCTGTCGTCGGGCCCGCGACACCGCTCCGGGCTTAAAGGATTCAAACCCCTTGTGGTCCCGGAAACCGCTCTCCTAGTGTCGAGAAACCGGTTTCTGACCGTCGGACGGACCGGTGCGCGCCACGACCCAACGCCGGGCCGGGCGCCCGCCGCACCGACCGCCGGCAGGCCGTCACCCCACCGGGACGTGGTCAGAACGCACCACGGACGTGCTCCGCACTCGATGACGAAGGTGAGCCACACATGAGACGACCAGTCGCGACGCGACTCTGCGCGGCAGGGGCCGCGATGGCCCTGGCGACCGCGATCGGCGTGACCGTCCTGACGACCACCGGCGCCCAGGCGGCGACCGGGACCGCGAACGGGTTCGCCGCAGGGACGACCGGCGGCGCCGGCGGGACGACCGTCAAGGCCACGACCGGCACCGCGATCCACACCGCGCTGTGCACCCGCGCCAGCACCAGCACCCCGATCACGATCCAGGTCGAGGGCACCATCAACCACGGCAACACCGCCAAGGTCTCCGGCAACAGCTGCAACACCGCAGACGGCGTGATCGAGCTCAAGGGCATCAGCAACGTCACGATCGTCGGGGTCGGCAACGGCGCCACCTTCGACCAGGTGGGCATCCACATCCGTGACTCCAGCAACATCATCATCCAGAACGTCACGGTCAAGAACGTCAAGAAGTCGGGCTCGCCCACCTCCAACGGCGGCGACGCCATCGGCATGGAGAGCACCGTCCGCAAGGTCTGGGTCGACCACGTCACGCTCGAGGCGTCCGGCGGCGAGTCGGAGGGCTACGACGGCCTGTTCGACATGAAGAACGACGTCGAGAACGTCACGCTGTCCTACTCCGTCCTGCGCAACTCCGGCCGCGGCGGCCTCATCGGCTCGAGCGAGACCGACACCGGCAGCGGCTACATCACGTTCCACCACAACCTGTACTCGAACATCGACTCCCGCACGCCGCTGCTGCGCGGCGGTGTCGCGCACATCTACAACAACCACTACGTCAAGCTCAACGAGTCGGGCATCAACTCGCGGGCCGGCGCCAAGGCCAAGGTGGAGAACAACTACTTCGAGGACTCCAAGGACGTCCTCGGCACGTTCTACACGGACGCCGCGGGCACCTGGCAGACGTCGGGGAACATCCTCGACAACGTCACGTGGTCGTCGAAGAGCAGCGACCACAACCCCGCCGGCCCGAGCATGGCGTCGACCGGCTCCGTGAGCGTGCCGTACTCGTACTCGCTCGACGGTGCGAGCTGCGTCCCCGACGTCGTCCGCCAGACGGCCGGCGCCAACACGGGCCTGAAGACGTCCAACGGCACCTGCACGCCGACGACGCCCACGCCGGACCCGACGACGCCGAACCCGACGCCCACCACGCCGAACCCGACGCCGACCACCCCGACGCCGACGCCCACGTCGACGGCGCCCTCCGGCACCAACCTCAGCCTGACCGCCAGCGGCGCGGACGGGTCGAGCAAGGCCAGCGGCACCTCGTACGGCAACGTCAAGGACGGGTCGCTCAGCACCTACTGGTCGCCGAGCGGGTCCACCGGCCAGATCTCCGTGAAGTGGGGCTCCGCGACGACGATCTCCTCGGTGAACGTCCGCCAGGCCTCGGGTGGCGGCACCATCAGCGCGTGGCGGGTCCTGAACGCCGACACGGGCGCCGTCCTGAAGTCCGGCAGCGGTGCACCGGGCGTCGTGACGTTCTCCTCGACGTCGCTCAAGAAGGTCACCCTCGACATCACGAGCGCGTCGGGCACGCCGCGCATCGCGGAGCTCGAGACGTACAAGTGACCGACAGGTGACGGGCGCACCCGCTGACAACGTGGGCGGATCCCACCCCGCACGCTGACGACGCCCCCGGTCAGGACCTCCTGGCCGGGGGCGTCGGCGTGCCCGCAGCCGTGCCCGCCCCCGGTGCGCGCCGCCTCGTCGGGCACCGCGCGTGCCCCGCCCGACGTCCCAACGGGCACCGCCTGCGCGAGAGCCGTCGCTACGGTGGCCGTGCCGCCGCCCGGCGCCGCCGCGCAGCACCGCGCCGGTCCCGCGGACCGGTGGCGCGACGCAGGGGGTGAACGGGTGGGGTCCGAGCGTCGAGACCGGCCCGCACCGCGGCGTCGCGAGAGCGCGACACCGACGGACCGACCCCGCGCGCCCGGCCACCGGCTCCTGGACCTGCAGCGGTCGGCAGGCAACCGCGCCGTCGCGGACGCGATCACCGAACCGGTCACCGGCCCCCGGCCCGGGACGGGCGTGACACGGGCGGCGCCCGGACGTCCCGGACCCACGGTCAGCCGGCAGGTCCCGGCCCCCGCGCCGACGATGCTGTCGACCACACCGGCCGTGACGTTCCACCCCACGTTCGAGGTGATCCCGGGCGCACTCGGCGAGGGGGTCGCACGCACCCAGGACAAGGTGTTCCGCGGCGACACGCTCGTCTTCCGGGCCGACCTGTCGAACGTGCCGTCCGCGTCGGCGTCCATGGGCGGGACCGTCGTGGGCGACACACCCGCCCGGTGCACGGTCGACCGGGACGTCGCCACGTTCCGCGTCGTCGTCGGCAGCATGGGGGTTCCCGCCGGTCTCGGCGAGCCCGCGGCGCTCGTCGCCGCCGTCCCGCAGGTGACCCTCGGTCCACCGCTCGCCGCCGCCGGCCAGGCGTTCTCCCAGCCGTTCCGGTTCCGTGTCGTCGCCGACCTCGCCTGGCTGTCCGACCGGTGCGACCTGGCAGGGCTCCAGCTCAACTCCGCGTTCCTCGGCCTCAAGGGGATCGCCAGCCAGGCGTACCTCAACTACAAGGCCGCGTACGAGAACCACAAGACCGCCGTCGACGAGCACGGCAAGCGCCAGCAGCTCCAGAACGACATCCTGCTCGGCATCCTGCTCGCCGGCATCGGCGGATCGATCGGCGGCGCCGTGGCCGAGCGGGTCAAGACCCCGGCGACCGCCTACCTGGCCGCGGCGAGCGCGACCGGCAGCGACGGCAAGCTCGGCGGCGCCGCCATCGCGACCTCCCTCGGCGACATCTCCAAGTACATCGTCCGGCTCGGCGGGGTCCGCGCACCCGCGTCGTCCGGCGGCGGGCACCAGGGCTCCGACACCCCCAGCCCGACCGCGAGCCCCGGGACCTCGAAGGGAGCGGGCATGTCACCGGAACGCTGGGACGCGATCAAGAGCATGGAGCTCGGCGCGGCCGCGAAGGCGGGCGTCGACCTGTGCATCGAGCTCAAGAGCAAGATGAGCAGCGCGTGGGCCGAGGGCCGGACCGACCTGGCCGACGCCGACCCCGTCCAGATGGTGCAGCAGAACGTCGCGGACATGACGGCCGCCGTCCAGCTCAGCGACACCCACGCCTACGCCGTCGAGCTGTGGCGCACCTGGATCCACACCTACGGCATCACCGCGATCCCCAACATGCTCGGCGGCAAGACGCGTACCGACGAGCTCCGCGGGACCTTCGCGTTCACCGACAGCAAGCTGTACGACGACATCCACGCGCAGGTCGGCGACGCGCTCGACGCCGACATCGCCCGCCTGCGCTCCGAGCTCGCGCCCGACCCGCTCACCGAGATGCCGGGCTCATGACGACGCCCACCGCCCACGGCGGCACCGGGACCACGCCGGGCGCGGCGGCGCTCGCGGGCGCCGACCTCGCCGGCCGGACGTTCGTCGGCGTGAGCCTGGTCGGTGCCGACCTGCGCGGTGCCGACCTGCGCGGGACACGCTTCGAGCGGTGCGACCTGCGTCTCGCCGACCTGCGCGGCGCCCGGCTCGAGGGGGCGTCGTTCTCGCTGGTCGCGGCCGCGTGCGCGGTCCTGGCGGACGTCGACGCCCGCGGCGTCGCCCTGACGCACGTCGAGCTGCCCGAGGCGGACCTCAGCGGTGCGGACCTCGCCGAGGCGCGGATCCGGCAGTGCGGCCTGGAGCGCGCCGACCTCACGGGTGCCGACCTGTCGTTCGCGCACCTGGTCGGCACGGACTGCTCCGGCGCGGTGCTTCGGTCTGCGCGCCTGGGCCGGGCGTCCACGCTCGGCACCCGCTTCTCCGGCGCGGACCTCACCGGCGCGCGGGAGTTCTGGAGGTGCCGGGAGGTCGTCGCGGAGGTGCTCACGCGGGAGGCGGGTGACGACCTCGCGCTCGTCATGGCGTGCGCGACCGTCGTCGCCGACCGTGCGCGCTGCTACACCGAGTGGGCGTCGTACCTCGACGAGCACCCGGCCGCGGCTGCGCTCGCGCACGACGTCTTCGACCGGTACCCGGCCTCCGGCTGCCGCGAGGCGCTGGCCGCGGCGCGACGGGGGACGCCGCACACCTAGGCACGTGCGAGCATCGCTGCTGTCCGGTCCGGCACGGCGAGGAGATGCGGCGTGGACGCCGTCGAACGACCCACGGTGGTGTGCCGCTGCGGCTCGCTGCGCTTCCAGCACCTGTTCGACTCGGAGCGGCGACGACTCACCTCCCAGGGCGTGATCGTGCTCGGCCCCGAGGCGGTGAGCGAGGAGCTGACGCCCGCCGTGCGCGAAGCGCTGGCCGAGCGCCCTGTGCGGATGGCCTAGGTCGTCTTCGGCGCGCTCGCGACAGGGCTGGTTGTCGCTGCCCAGCTCGCGAGCATCCGGATGGCGTCCTCGTCGGGTGAGCCGGCAGGGCTGGTGAAGGTGATGAGGGTCAGGCCGGGGTCGGCGGGCAGGTCGAGGACCTCGTAGTCGAGGTGGAGCTCGCCGACGATGGGGTGGCGGAAGTGCTTGCGGCCGGTGCGGTGCAGGCGGACGTCGTGCGCGGCCCAGCGGGTGCGGAACGGTGGGCTCTGGGTGCTGAGCTCGCCGACCAGGTCGGTGAGGTCTCGGTCGTAGGGGGCGCGACCGGCTTCGGCGCGCAGCTGAGCGACGGAGTCGTCGGCGGCGCGTTCCCAGTCGATCCAGTAGTCGCGGGCGCGGTCGTCCAGGAACGTGAACCGGGCGTGGTTGACGGGGCTGCTGGGCGGGTGGGGCGTGGCGTACACGGGTGAGAACAGGGCGCTGCCGAGGGTGTTCGCGGCGACCAGGTCGAGGCGGCCGTTGTTGACGATGACCGGCACGGTGCCGCCGATCAGGTCGAGCAGACGCTGTACTCCGGGGCGGACCTGACCGGGCGCCGGCTTGCGGCGGGACCGGGTCGCCGGTCCGGCGGCCCGGGCAAGGTCGGCGAGGTGCAGTCGTTCGGCTTCGTCGAGCTGCAGGGCGCGGGCCAGGGCGTCCAGGACGCTGTCGGAGACGCCGGCGAGATGGCCGCGCTCGAGCTGGGCGTAGTACTCGACGCTGACGCCGGCCAGGTCGGCGACCTCGCCCCGCTTGAGGCCCGGCACGCGTCGGTTGCTGGCGAACGCGGTCAGCCCGGCGGCCTCGGGCGTGAGTCGGGCTCGGCGGGTGCGCAGGAAGTCCTTGACCTCGTCGCGGTTGTCCACCTCGCCACCGTAGATCGGGTCCGCCGGTCCTGGGGTGGGCTGTCGGTACACCCTCCAGCAGCAACTTCTTCGCCTCTGTCATCGCGGGTTGCATGGCTTATGCCGCTTCAGGCGGCGCACCCGAGACGAGAGCGCGAGGCATGAAGATGAGCGAGCAGAACACCACGCAGCAGGTCTGGCTGGTCACGGGAGCCGGCCGCGGGATGGGCGTGCACCTCGCCCAGGCAGCACTGGCCGCCGGGCACGCCGTGGTGGCGACCGGCCGGGACCCGCAGCGCGTCCAGGACGCGATCGGCGCCCACGAGAACCTGCTGCCTGTCGCACTGGACGTCACCGACCCCGCCGCGGCCGAGACGGCGGTGGCCAGCGCGGTCGAGCGGTTCGGTCGCATCGACGTGCTGGTGAACAACGCCGGCAACTTCTACGCCGGCTTCTTCGAGGAGATCAGCCCGCAGCAGTTCCGCGCCCAGATGGAGACCAACTTCTTCGGCCCGCTGAACGTGACCCGGGCCGTCCTGCCGGTCATGCGCCGCCAGCGCAGCGGCCACGTCATCACCATCACCTCGGCCGCCGGGATCATCGGCCAGGAGTTCTGCGCCGCCTACGCCGCCTCGAAATTCGCCCTCGAGGGCTGGATGGAGTCCCTCCAGTACGACGTCGCACCGTTCGGGATCCACACGACCATCGTCGAGCCCGGGTTCTTCCGCACCGAGCTGCTGGTCGAGGGCGCCTCCTCGATCTGGCCCGAGCTGTCCATCGAGGACTACGCCGAGCGCACCACGCAGACCATCGCCGCGTGGAAGTCCATGAACGGCCAGCAGGGCGGCGACCCCGCCAAGCTCGGCGCCGCCCTGGTCACCATCGCCGCCCTCGACACCCCGCCGCTGCGGTTCGTCGCCGGCGCCGACGTCGTGACCAGCGTCGAGCAGAAGGCGCACCTGCTCCTCGAGCAGGTCGACGCCCACCGCGAGCTGTCCTCCGCCATGAACATCGACGAGACCTGAGCCACCCCGATGCTCAGATCACTGACCGCATCGCCCTGACCCTGACCGGAGCCCTCGCCCTGGCAGCGTGATCCCCGGCAGCCGACGACACCACGACCACCGCGCCCTCGCCAGCAGGACGACGCCACGAACGCGTGACGCTCGCCAGGGCCGAACGAGCACGCCAGGCCACTACGGTCTGGGCACGGCGGCGGAGACCGTGGTGTCAGAGGACCCCGTAGCGGGCGGGCAGGATGGGTGCATGAGCGCGACCGTCCAGGCCCGTGGGGTGGCCGCAGCCTTCGGTGACCGTGAGCTGTTCTCCGGGCTCGACCTCGTCGTCGCCCCCGGGGACGTCGTCGGGCTGGTCGGGCCCAACGGTGCCGGGAAGACGACCTTGCTGCGGATCCTCGCCGGGCAGCGCACCCCGGAGTCCGGCGCGGTGTCCCTGTCGCCGGCGTCCGCGCAGGTCGGGTACCTCGTGCAGGAGGTCGAGCGGCATCCCGACGAGACGGTCCGCTCGTTCCTGGAGCGGCGCACCGGCGTCCTGGCCGCGCAGGCGGAGATGGACGACGCGTCGCACGCGCTCGCGGCCGACGAGCCCGACGCCGCCGACCGGTTCACCGAGGCGCTGGAGCGGTGGATGTCGCTCGGCGGCGCCGACCTCGACGCCCGCCTCGGCGTCGTCGCCGACGACCTGGGCCTCGCGGTCGACCTCGACCTGCCCATGACGGCCCTGTCGGGCGGGCAGGCCGCGCGGGTCGGGCTCGCCGCGCTGCTGCTGTCCCGGTTCGACCTGTACCTGCTCGACGAGCCGACGAACGACCTCGACGCCGACGGGCTCGACCGGCTGGAGGAGTTCGTCGACCGGGCGCAGGCGCCCGTCGTCGTCGTGAGCCACGACCGCGAGTTCCTCGCGCGGACCGTCACGACCGTCGTCGAGATCGACCGCAGCCTGCAGCGGGTCGCGACGTACGGCGGCTCGTACGACGCCTACCTGGAGGAGCGGTCGACGGCCCGGCGGCAGGCGCGCGAGGCGTTCGAGGACTACGCGTCCCGCCGCGACGCGCTCGCGCTGCGCGCTCGCACGCAGCGCGCGTGGATGGAGAAGGGCGTCGCAACGCCCGCCGCAAGGCCACCGACAACGACAAGAACGTCAAGCACCACCGCGGCGAGACGTCCGAGAAGCAGGCCGCCAAGGCCCGGCAGACCGACCGGATGATCGAGCGGCTGGAGGTCGTCGAGGAGCCGCGCAAGGAGTGGCAGCTGCGCATGTCGATCGCGACGGCACCCCGCTCGGGCGCCGTCGTCGCGGTCGCCCGGGCCGCCGTCGTGCGGCGCGGCGACTTCGTGCTCGGGCCCGTCGACCTGCAGCTCGACTGGCAGGACCGCGTCGCGGTGACCGGCCCCAACGGGTCGGGCAAGTCGACGCTGCTCGCGCTGCTGCTCGGCCGCGTGGCCGCCGACGAGGGCGGCGCGTCCCTCGGGTCGGGCGTGCTCGTCGGCGAGGTCGACCAGGCGCGGGCCGCGTTCGAGGGCGACGTCCCCGTCGGCGACGCGTTCGCCCGGGAGGTCCCCGAGTGGACGACCGCCGACGTCCGCACCCTCCTCGCCAAGTTCGGGCTCGCCGGGCACCAGGTCGGGCGGCCCGCGTCGTCGCTGTCGCCCGGCGAGCGAACCCGTGCCGCCCTCGCGCTGCTGCAGGCCCGCGGGGTCAACCTGCTCGTCCTCGACGAGCCCACGAACCACCTCGACCTGCCCGCGATCGAGCAGCTCGAGCAGGCCATGGAGTCGTTCGACGGGACGATCCTGCTGGTCACGCACGACCGGCGGATGCTCGACACCGTCCGGCTCACGCGCCGCTGGCACGTCGAAGACGGCCGCGTGAGCGAGGTCGCGCCCGACTGAGCCGCCCGGCCGAGCCGCCCGCTCGGCGGTGCACTAGACCCGGAAGCGACCCACGAGCGCGTCGAGGTGCTGCGAGTTGCGTGCGAGCTCGTCGGCGGACGAGCGGATCTGCTCGATGCTGCCCACGGTCTGCTGCGCGTTGTTCGCGATCGAGCGGACGTTGTCGGCGATCACCGTCGCGCCGACCGCGGCCTCGGCGACGTTCGCCGCCATCGACGTCGTGGTCGAGCTCTGCTCCTCGACCGCCCCGGCGATGCTCGTCTGGTGGTCGTTGACCTGGCCGATCACCTGCGTCGTCGTGGAGATCGCCGTCACCGCGACGTCGACGTCCGCCTGGATCTGGGTGATCCGGGCGGTGATCTCCTCGGTCGCCTGCGCGGTCTGCTGCGCGAGCTCCTTGACCTCGCCGGCGACGACCGCGAAGCCCTTGCCGGACTCCCCGGCACGCGCGGCCTCGATGGTCGCGTTGAGCGCGAGCAGGTTGGTCTGCTGGGCGATGGTGTTGATGAGCGCGACGACGCCACCGATCGCCGCGGAGGACTCGCCGAGCCGGCCGACGGTCGTCGTCGCCTCGTCGGTGCTCGTGACGGCCGTGCGACCCGCACCGCTCGCCTCGGACGCGCTGCGGGCGATCTCGTGGATCGACGCGCCCATCTGCTCGCTCGCGGCGGCGACGGTCTGCACGTTCGCGGAGACCTGCTCGGCGGCGGCCGCCGCGGTCGTGGCCTGCGCGGCGGCGTCGGTCGACTGGCGCGTCATCTCGGCGCTGACGACCGAGAGCTCCTGCGCGGCGGCGGACGACGTCGACGCGGTCTCGCCGATCTGGCGGACCAGGGTGGCGATGTTCCCGACGAACCGGTTGAACACCGTGGCGAGCTCGCCGACCTCGTCCGTGCGGGTGTCGTCGACGCGCTGGGTCAGGTCGCCGTCGCCGTCCGCGATCTCCCGCAGCCGCGACGTCAGGGCGTTGATGGGGCGCGTGATGCTCCGCGTGAGGATCGTGGCGATGAGCAGGACGACGATCGCGGCGAGCGTCGTCCCGCCCAGCACGACGGCCGTGGTCGCCTTGGCGGCGAGGTCGGCGTCGGCCGCGCGCTCGACGAGCAGCGCCGACTCGTCGGCCCGCACGTCGTCGAGCAGGGCGCGGATCTGGTCCATGACGACCTTGCCCTGGTCCGACAGCACGATGGCCTGCGCGGCCTCGAAGCCGTCGGTGCCACGCACGTCGATCGTCTCCTGCATCTCGGCGAACTTGGCCGCGATCAGAGGCTCGAGCTCGTCGAGACGCGCCTGCTGGTCGGCGTTGTCGCCGGTCAGCTGCCGCGCCGTGTCGACGTGGTCCGTGACGGCCACCCTCGCGGCCGTGTACGGCGCGAGGTACGTGTCGACGCCGGTGATGAGGTAGCCGCGCTGGCCCGTCTCCGCGTCCTTCAGCGAGGACAGGATCGCGTCGGTCTCGTTCAGCACCTCGTTGGTGTGCTGGACCCAGCCGTTGTTCCGGACGAGCGCCTGCGTGTTGACGAACGACACGACGCCGATCGCGGCCATCAGGACGAGGGCGACGGCGTAGCCGGCGACGAGGCGTCGGCCGATCGGCCAGGTCATGCGTCGGCGGCCCGCGGTGCGACGGTCGGCGGCGGACTCGGTGGTGCTCACGGTGCTGCTCCCTGCTCAGGTCCCTCTGCAGTTCTCTCTACGGTCACCTGATCGGATGACGGCGTGAGGTCCTGAGCGGTCGGGGGGGGGGGGGGCGCCTCCCGCGCGACCGCGGGGCACGACGAAGGGGCCCGGACCGCGCTGGTCCGGGCCCCTCGGGCGTGCGGTGGTCGTTACTGCTGCTGCGACCGGGCGACGAGCCGCTGGCCGAGCTGGCCCGCCGACTGGTTGTCGAGCAGGGTCGTCTGCGCCTCGACGATGCGCAGCAGCGCCGGGTCGTGACGCTGCACCTCGGACGACTGGAGCAGGACCGTGCCGGCGCCCGTGAAGTCGTACTGGCGCTCCTCGCCGGACTCGCGGCCGAAGATCGACTGGATGCCCGCGACCAGCGAGTGCGCCATCCAGTTGTAGTCGTAGTGCACGGACGGCGACGGGCAGTCGGCCCAGCCGAGCAGCGCCTCGGGGTCGGCGCGGAACGGCGGCTCGACGAAGATCACCGGGCCGTTCGACGACGCGAGGAACTTGCCCGTCCCGATGAGGGTGACGAAGCCGGGGACGATCGACTGCTTGAGCTCCAGGCCCGTCTCGAAGGCCAGCAGGTTCGTCTGCTTGATCGTGAGGTTGCCGTCGGCCAGGTCGTACGAGTTGATGTCGTTCCCGCGGTCCCCGATCACGAGCTTGCCGCGGCCGCTCGCGACGACCCACTCCTGCGCGTACAGCGGCGAGGAGAACCGGGCGGCGACCCACGCGGCGCGCGACGCGTACGCGGACACGGCGGAGAAGTCGATCGAGCCGTAGTACGCGATCATCGCGCCCTTCGACGTGAACCACTCGCCGTTGAGGTCGATCGAGAACGCGTACGGGTTGACGTTGTCGTCCGCGGGCAGGCTCCGGGCGTCGTAGACGGTCGTGTCGATGCCGCTGATCATCAGAACTTCTCCTCCGAGGCCTGGACGTAGACCGTGCCGTGGCCGGACACGTGGAGCTGGAACGCCTCGCCGGACCCGCGGCCGACGAGGTCGCGCAGACCGACGCTGGCCTTGAGGTCGACGTTGAGGGCGCCGACGTGGCCGACGTACGCCTGCGGGTCGACGCCGACGGTGTCACCGGTGAGCTGCAGGGGGAACGTGCCGCCGTGCGACAGGAGCGCGACCGAGCCGTGCCCGGACAGGCGCGTCGTGAACAGGCCCTGGCCCGTCATCGCGCCGCGGACCGCGGAGCGCACCCCGCCCTGCCCGATGAACTCGACGCTCGTCTGCAGGTGGGCGTCGTGCGCGAGGATCCGGTCGGCCTCGACGGTCAGCGAGTCGCCCGTGAGGTCGAGGACCGTGACGTGCAGGCCCCGGAACCCGTAGAGCACCGAGCCGTTGCCCTCGGTCGCCATCATCGGGTTGGACTCGCCCGACATCGCGGCGCCGACCATCCCGCCGACTCCGTGCCCCTGGCCGCTGATCGGCCGGAACGCGACCTGGCCGCTGTAGCCGAGCATCGCGCCACGGCGGGCGAGGACGGCCTGCTGGGGCGTCACGGCGATGCGGACGACCTTGCTGTTGATCTTCTCGAACGGCATGCGCGGTGGCCCCTCAGCGCTCGGCGGGCTGGATGTAGACGGTGCCCTGGCCCTCGAAGCGCAGGGAGAAGGGCTCCCCGCCGCTCTCGCCGACCACGGAGCGCCACGTGACGCCCGAGACGAGGCTCATCTGGGTCTGGCCGGTGCCCGCGACGTACACGTCGGGGTCGACGACCAGCGGCTCGCCGGGCGTGACCGCCAGGGCGATGAGCGGGCCCTCGGACATGATCGCGCACTGCCCGGTGCCCGTGACCGTGGTCGTCGCGAGGCCCTGGCCGCTCGTCATGCCGCGCAGACCCGCGAACTGCACGTCGAGCTGCAGGCCGTCGGTGACCGCGAGGATGTGGTCGGACTCGACCGTCAGCCGGTCGTTCGTCAGGTGCACGACGGTGACGTCCATGGCGTCCTGCGCCAGGTAGACGCGGCCCGCGCCGCTGGCCGTCATGAGGGAGATGGACTCGCCCGCGACCTTCTGCTTGAGCGCGGCGCGGAACCCGCCACCGCCGCCCATGCCGGCCGACTTGAACTCGACCTTCCCGGTGTAGGCGACCATCGAGCCGGACGCGGCCCGGACGGAGTCGCCTTCGAGGTCGGCGTGCAGGACGCGCTTGTCGGCGGTGAGGACGGCCACGGTTCCCCTGTCGTGCTCTGGCCCGTGCGGGCGTGTCGGACGCCGGTCCGTGGGGACGGGAGGCGTCGGTTCGCGGGGAGCCTATCCGGACGGACGGGACGACGCGGCCGGGTCCGCCCTCCGTCCTGGACATTCGCCCGGATGCGTGGCGGAGCGACGGCCATCCCTCCGACCCCGAGCGGTGCTAGCGTGATATCAACGAAGGAGGTGCGCGATGCCCGACATCCTCGTCCGCGGCCTGTCCGACGCGGCGGTCGCCCACTTCGACGACGAGGCGCGGAGCCTCGGGGTGTCGAGGGCCGAGGTGCTCCGCCGGCACCTCGAGTCCGAGGTGCCCAGTGCCGTCCGGCCCACCCGGATGACGCCCGACGACTGGGACCGCTTCGCCGCCGGGTTCGCCGACCTCGCCGACCCGGACGTCATGGGGGCCGCGTGGCGGTGACGGGCTGGCTCGTCGACAAGTCCGCCCTGGTCCGTCTGCCGTTCGCCGTCGAGCGGGACGAGTGGCAGGCGCGGCTGGAGCGGGGTCTCCTGCGGATCGCCGGCGTGACCCGCCTCGAGGTCGGGTTCTCGGCGATCTCGGCGCGGGTGGCCCGTGAGGCGTCGTCGACGCCTCCGATCTCGCTCATGCCCGTCGAGCACCTCACCCCGGGGATCGAGGACCGTGCGCTCGAGGTGCAGGTGCTGCTCGCCGAGCGCGGGGAGCACCGTGCGGCGTCGATCCCGGACCTCCTCGTCGCCGCGACGGCGGAGCGGCTGGGCCTCACGGTGCTCGCGGTCGACAAGGACTTCGACCTGATCGCCGAGGTCACGGGGCAGCGCGTCGAGACGCTCCTGTTCGACTGAGGGCGTTCGACCGAGGGCCGACGCGAGGTCCGGCGCCGTCGGGTCGTGCGACGACGCCGGACCCGGCGGGGTTCAGCAGCGCGTGATCGCGCTCGTCGGGGTGACGTTGCGGATCGTCAGGTTGCTCGTGCACGGGCTCTCACGGACCGTCGCGCCGTTCGAGAGCGTGAGGTTCTGCAGCGTGATGTCGCGGTTCCCGGCGAACTCGGTCCGCGCCGCGAGCCGCACCTGACCGCCCGAGACGGTGCCGCTCTGGTTGGCGAGCGACACGTTGTAGCAGTTCTCGATGAGGATCGGGTTGTTGCCGGTGCCCGAGATCTCGACGCGGTCGATCGCGAGACCGCCGCTCTCCGAGACGCAGAAGACGCCCCGGCCGCCGCCGGACGCCCTGACGGTGCCGACCTTGATGTTCGTCGGGTAGGAGCCGGTGTCGCGCCCCGCCCGGTTGGCGATGCGGAACGCGGCGTACCCGGTGCCCGTGCCCGCGCCCTGCGCGTCGACCGTCCCGACGGTCGCCCAGTTGGTGTCGTTGAGGAGCAGCGCCGAGTAGCCCGTGTTGCGGCCGGTGACGGTGCCGATCGTCAGGCCGTCGACACCGTACGTCTCGACGCCCTCGGCTCCCGTGCCCTGCGCGTAGACGCTGTCGATACGGACGTTGCGGGTGCGCTGCGAACGGTCGCCGTGGTTGTCGATGCGCACGCCGAGCCCCGAGCCGTTGAAGCGCAGGTCGATCTGCCCGAGCGTCACGTTGACGCCGTTGCGGATGAAGATCCCGTACAGCGGGGTGCCGGTGACCTTGAGGCGCGTGATCTCGACGTCGGTCACGCCGCGGCCGTAGAAGACGGCCTGGTCCCCGGACCCGGAGCCGGTGACGTCGATCGTGCCGCAGACCTCGACCGTCGTGTACGAGCGCAGGCTGATCCGGCTGTTCGCGCTCATCGACCCCGAGCCGCGCACGACGACCCGCTCCTTGCTGGTCCTCCCCGACGTGAGGCTGTCGATGCCGGTCTGGATGGCGGTGCGCATGTCGGTGCCGCTGTAGGTGGTCGTCGAGCCGCGCCGGGCGGTCCACGTCGAGCCGCTCTGCACGACCTCGGCCTGGTAGGTGCCGCCGCACTCCCCGCTACCGCTGCCGCCGCCGCTGCCGATCTTCACGAGCTCGAACTGCTGGTTGTACTGGTTGCCGTCCTGGGTCTGCGTCGCCCAGGCACCGTCGGCCGTCGAGCGGTCGTGGATGCCGAGCGCCTTGCCGCTGTGCCGGTTGAGGAGCCGGATGCGGCCCCCCTCCGAGTCGGCGAGCTTGAAGTGCTGGTTCACGCCGTTGAGGTCGCTGTACTGCCGGAACTCGCCGCCGTCGGCGGTGCTCCAGCCCCACAGGTCGAGGACCTTGCCGGAGTGGCGGTTCTGCAGGCGGTACCAGCCGGAGCCCGCGTCGAGGAACCTCCACTGCTGGATCGCGAGGTCGTTGCGGGTCCACTGCTGGACGTTCGCGCCGTCGGCCGTCGACCAGTTCGCGACCTCGAGCGCCTTGCCGCTCTGCCGGTTGACCAGCACGTAGTACGCGCTGGTGTCGACCGACGCGGCGGTGGCCGCGGGTGCGGCGACGACGCCGACGCCGGTGAGGGCCGCGGCGGCCGCGGTCGCGAGGGCGAGGGTGCGGCGGCCGCGAGCCCGGCGAGGACCGCGGGGTCCGCGTGGGCTGCCGGGACCGGCCGGACCGCTCGGGCCGCTCGGGCCGCCGGTGCCCGGTCGTCGGAGGCGTGCGAGCAGGGGGTGCGTGTCGGTGCGGTGCACGGCGTCGGGCCCTTCCCGTCGAGGTCTCCGGGCTCGTCCGGCCCGGGGGCTCCCAGCCGTCGCCGAGCGCGGTGCGGCGTCGGGAAGGCGTTTACCGGGAGCCTCTCGACCGTAGGCCGGGACGCCGGACGGGCACTACCGGCTTGAATCGTTTCGTTGCGCTCCGCCCCAGGGTTACCGCTCGGCCGCTTCGGGCCCGCCCTCCTCGATGACCGCCCGGAGCTCGTCCGCGCTCGGCAGCGCCTCGCGCGCGTCGCGCGGCAGCCCGGCGTAGTCGGCAACCGCGACCGGCGCGGACGAGGACGCGAGCGAGTACCGCACCGTCGCCCCGTTCTTCCCGGTGCACAGCAGGATGCCGATCGTCGGGGCGTGGATCCCCGGGCGCCGGAGCTGCCCGTCGACGATCGCGACGTACGTGCCGAGCTGCCCGACGTGGGCCGGCTCGAAGCGCCCCACCTTGAGTTCCACGACGACATACCGCAGCTGCTCGACGTGGAAGAGGAGGAGGTCGACGACGAACTCGTCCACGGCGCCGTCGTCGTCACGGACCGTGAGCCTGACCTGGCGCCCGACGAACGCCATGCCGCGCCCGAGCTCGAGCAGCGTGTCCTGCAGGCGGTCCATCAGCGCGCGCTCGACGTCACGCTCGGCCATGCGCGCCGTCAGGCCCAGGTGCTCGAACACGTACGGATCCTTGACGAGCTGCTGGGCCAGCTCGGAGTCGGGGGCGTCGAGGGCGGCCGCGAAGTTCGTCGGGGCTGCGCCGAGCCGAGACCGAAGGTCGGCCTTGATGTGGTGCTCCAGCACGTTGCGGGTCCAGCCGTTCTCGACGGCCTGCGCGGCGTACCAGTCCCTCTCCTCGCGCGTCGCGAGTCGATCCAGCAAGACGGTCACGTGACCCCATGGCAATCGTCCAACAGCCTGTTGGACGAACTCCGTCTCGTTCTGCCACACCTCGGCGGCCTTCCGCATGTAGAGCAGGCTGGTGCGCGACCACCCGCGCTGCTCCGGGAACTCGCGCGCGAGGTCGGCAGCGAGCCGCGCGACGACCTTGCCTCCCCAGCCCGCCACCCGCTGGCGGTCCAGGACGTCCCGCCCGATGGACCAGTACAGCCGCAGCACCTCGGTGTTCGCCGCGCGGGCGGCACGGACCTGGGTCGCGCGGACTCGGGCTTTGAGGTCGGCGAGCAGGTCGCCGTACCCCTCGGGCTCGTGGCGTTCAGGCGGTCGGGGCACGCGCGTCAGGGTGCCCGGTCGCCGCGAGGCGCCGTGCGTGTCATCCACAGCCCGCGGGTGACCTCGCGGACGGGCGCCTGGTCAGGCGCGGGTGACGAGCACCCGGCCCTCGGCGACCTGCACGGCCCACGTGGCGAGGTCGACCGACGCGTCCTTCGGCGTCTTGCCGCCCGTGTCGAGGCACGCGCCCGTGCGCAGGTCCCAGACCTGCTTGTGCATGGGGGACGTCACGGTGGGGGCGTCGCCGACCGACCCGACGATCCCGCGTGCGAGCACGTTCGCACCGGAGAAGGGGTCGCGGTTCTGCACGGCGAGCACGGTGTCGTCGGCGAGGCGGAACAGGGCGACCTGGACGCCGTCGACGAGGGCGGCGGCACCGCGCTCGGGGACGAGGGCGTCGAGGGCGCAGACGTCGGTGCGCAGGTCGGTCGTGGTCACCGGGTCACCTCCGTGAGGGGCAGCAGGCGGGCGACGCGCGGGTCGTGGTGGCCGATCTCACCGGGCTCGGCGGGACGGACCTGGCCGCGCAGCGGCGTGTAGAGCAGGTCGGGGTCGTGCTCGGCGGGCGCGTTGACGAACGCGGTGAACCTGTCGAGCTTGTCGGGGTCCTCCAGTGCCGCGGCCCACTCGTCGCGGTAGTCGTCGACGTGCAGGGCGATCTCGGCCTCGAGGTCGGCGGCGATGCCCTCGCTGTCGTCGACCAGGACGGACCGCAGCGCCTCGATGCCGCCGGGGTAGTCGGCGACGAACGGGGCGGTGCGCTGAAGGCGGTCGCCGCGGCGGACGTACAGGGCGAGGAACCGGTCGATGACGGCGACGAGCGCGTCGTCGGACAGGTCCTCGGCGAGCAGGTCCGCGTGCCGGGGGTTCGCGCCGCCGTTGCCGCCGACGTACACGTTCCAGCCGGACGCGGTGGCGATGACGCCGACGTCCTTGCCGCGTGCCTCGGCGCACTCGCGGGCGCACCCGGAGACGCCGACCTTGAACTTGTGGGGCGTGCGCAGCCCGCGGTACCGGTTCTCCAGCAGGATGCCCATGCCGACGGAGTCGCGGACGCCGAACCGGCACCATGCGGACCCGACGCAGGACTTCACGGCCCGCAGCGACTTGCCGTACGCCTGCCCGGACTCGAAGCCGGCGTCGATCAGCCGCTGCCAGATCGCGGGGAGCTGGTCGATGCGGGCGCCGAACATGCCGATCCGCTGCGCGCCGGTGATGCGGGTGTAGAGGCCGAACTCCGCGGCGACCGAGCCGATCGCGACGAGCTTCTCCGGGGTGATCTCCCCGCCGGGGACCCGCGGGATGACGGAGTACGTGCCGTCCTTCTGCAGGTTCGCCATGACGTGGTCGTTGGTGTCCTGCAGGCCGGCGTGGTCGCGCTCCAGGACGTGCCCGGCGCGCAGCGACGACAGGATCGACGCGACGACGGGCTTGCAGACCGCGCAGCCGCGGCCGGTGCCGTGCGCGGCGACGATCTCGGTGAACGTGCGGGCCTCGCCCTCGCGGACCAGGGCGTAGAGCTCGGCGCGGGGCATCGCGAAGTGCTCGCACATGGCCCGCGAGACCGCGATGCCGCTGGCCTCGAGCTGCGCGTTGACGAGCTTCGTGACGACGGGGACGCACGAGCCGCAGACCGTGCCCGCCTTGGTGCAGGCCTTGACCTCGCCGACCGTCGTGCAGCCGTGCTCGGTGACGGCCTCGCGGACGGTCCCGGCGGTCACGTTGGTGCAGGAGCAGACGACGACGTCGTCGGGCAGGTCCGCGCCTGTGTCGGGCACGCCGCCCTCGGGTGCGAGGAACGCCGACGGGTCGGCTCCGAGCGGGCGGCCGAGCATCGGGCGCAGCTGCGGGTAGAGGGCCGCGTCGCCGACGAACACGCCGCCGAGCAGCGTGCGCGCGTCGTCGGAGACGACGAGCTTGCGGTACGTGCGGGCGACGGGGTCGGTGAAGGTGACCTCGAGCGCGCCCGGCGTCAGGCCGAACACGTCGCCGAAGCTCGCCGCCTCGACGCCGACGCCCTTGAGCTTCGTGCCCTCGGGGGCGGGCGTGTAGAGCTTGGGGCCGCCGAGCAGCCGGTCGACGACGACGTCGGCCATCGCGTTGCCGGGTGCGACGAGGCCGGTGCACTCGTTCTCGAACGACGCGCACTCGCCGATCGCCCACACGGCCGGGTCGGACGTGCGGCACGTCGCGCCGACGACGACGCCGCCGCGCTCGCCGATCGCCAGGCCCGACTCGCGGGCGAGGCGGTCGCGGGGGCGGACGCCGGTCGAGAAGACGACGACGTCGGCGGGGATCTCGCTGTCGTCCGACAGGCGCATCGTGGCGACCGCGCCGTCGTCGGCCGCGGCCAGGCCCGTGCACCCGGTCGACGTGCGGACGTCCATGCCGAGGTCGTCGACGAGGACGCGCAGCGCCTCGCCGCCGCCCGCGTCGAGCTGGACGTTCATCAGGTGGTCGGCGAACTCGACGACCGTCGCGCTCGCGCCGAGGTGCTGCAGGGCCGCGGCCGCCTCCAGGCCGAGGACGCCGCCGCCGACGACCGCGCCGCGCAGCGGGCGTCCGAGGACGGCCGAGCGCTCGGCGACCCAGGTGCGCAGCGCGTCGAGGTCGGCGAGCGTCCGGTACCGGAAGACGCCGGGCAGGTCCGTGCCCTCGGTGCGGGGCGTCCAGGCCCACGAGCCGGTCGCGAGGACGAGCTGGTCGTACGGGTGGACCGCGCCGGAGCGGGTCGTGACGGTCTGGGCGTCGCGGTCGAGCCGGGCGACGGCGTCACCCGTGACGAGCAGGGTCCGCGGGTCCTCCCACACGTCGGGGTCGAGCGCCAGGTCCGCGGGCGTGCGGTCGGCGGTGACGAGCTCGGACAGGTGGACGCGGTCGTACGGGGCCCAGGGCTCGTCGCCGACGACGGTCACGTGCCAGCCGTCCTGCGGCGCCCGGTCGAGGAGCCCGGCCACGAGGCGGTGGGCGACCATGCCGGCGCCGACGACGACGACGCGGCCCAGGGTGGGCGGGGGTGCGGTGCGCATCGGGACCTTCCGGTGGTGCGGGGACGTGCGGTGCTGCGACCAGCATCCGAGGCGGACATGGCCTCTGATCAGGCCCTTGGGCCCACGGAACCTCACACCGGCGCGGGCGCCTCTGAGAGAACGGGCCGTGCGTCCCGGTCGGCGCGCGCGGCCCGACGGCACGATGGGGACGTGATCACGCTCTATCTGCACGGACGTGTCCGGACGAGCCGCGCCGACCTCGAGGCGTTCCTGGTGCGCGCCCGCCCGACCTACGAGGCGCCGGGCGGCATCCGGACCCGGCTGCAGTGGGCGCTCGACGACCCGGCGGTGTTCGTCGAGATCATGGAGTACGCCGACCGCGACACCTACGACACCGACCAGGTCCGCGTCGAGCAGGACCCCGCGATGCGCGCGCTGCTCGCCGAGTGGCGCACGCACCTGGACGGCCCGCCGCGCGTCGTGGCGTACCAGGAGTCGGGGCTCGTCGAGGGCTGAGGTCGGCCACCTCGGGGCCGGTTCGGCGCGGCGGCCTCCGGACGGACGGGACATTCGTCCCGCGCCGTGCCGACGCCGCCCTGCCAGAGTCGGTTGAAAGGATTCAAGACCGAGAGGGACGGCGATGACCAGCACGGGCACACGATCGCGGGCCAGCCAGGCGCTCCGCGAGGAGATCCTCTACTACTGCCGCGAGTCGGTCCGCGCCGGCCTCAACTTCAACACCCAGGGCAACATCAGCGTCCGCGTGCACGGCGACGACGGCTTCGAGGGGATCGTCATCACCCCGTCCGACGTCCGCTACGACGCCATGCACCCCGAGGACATGCTCGTCGTCGACCTCGACGGCACCGTGGTCGAGGGCGACCTGCTGCCGTCCACCGAGCTGCCCGTGCACCTCGCGCACTACCGCCGCCGCCCCGACGCCCAGGCGATCGTGCACACCGAGTCGACGTTCGTGAACGTCCTCGGCGCCCTCGGGCAGACGATCGACCCCGTCCTGCTCAACATGGTGCTCTACGCCAAGGGCCCGGTCCCGGTCATGCCGTTCGAGTTCTCGACGTGCGCCGCGTTCGGGCAGCGCAGCGCCGAGCTCATGGGCGACGACGTCAACGCCGTCGTCTGGGCGAACCACGGCCTGCTCGCCGTCGGCGTCTCGCTCAAGCTCGCGTTCAAGGTCGCCGTCGCCGTCGAGGAGAACGCCGAGGTGCTCTACCACGCACGCCGGGCCGGCACCCCGAACCTGCTCGCCTACGACCAGATCGACGTCCCCGAGGGCGCCCGCCTGCCCTGACCGGCTCAGCCCAGGTGCGAGCGGTCCGACTCCGCCGCCTCCGCCGTCCGCCAGAAGCCGCGCAGCAGCGCCTCCTCGAGGTTCGACGGGTCGGTGTCGCGCGGGCCGCGCGGCGGGTCGTCGGCCGCGATCGCCTGCACCTCGGTGTGGATCCGCTCCATGGAGGTGTCGAGCGACGACGCGACGTCCGCGGCGAGCTTGAGCGAGTCCGTCAGGTGCGCCGGGACGTGCCCGTCGTACTTGTAGAAGATCTTGTGCTCCAGGCTGGCCCAGAAGTCCATGGCGATGGTCCGGAGCTGGACCTCGACGACGACCTCCTCGACCCGGTCCGTGAGGTAGACGGGCACCTGGACGATGAGGTGCAGCGACTTGTACCCGTTGGGCTTGGGGTGCGCGATGTAGTCGCGCTCCTCCAGCACGGTCAGGTCGGCCTGCCGCACGAGCGTGTCCCGCACGCGGTAGATGTCGGACACGAAGCTGCAGGTCACGCGCACGCCGGCGACGTCGAACATCTGGGTCCGGATGCCCTCGGGCGTCAGCGGGATGCCCTTGCGACGGCACTTCGCGACGATCGACTCGAACGACTTGAGGCGCGACCCGACGTGCTCGACGGGGTTGTCGTCCTGCATGTGGCGGAAGTCCTCGCGCAGGATCGCGAGCTTGGTCATGATCTCGTCGATCCCGAACTTGTACGTGAGGACGAGGCGTCGCAGCTCGGTCATGAGCGCGCGCACCTCGGCGGGGTCCGGCAGGGAGAGGTCCGGACCCGGCAGGCCGGGCGCGGACGGGGTCGGCTCGGTCACCGCTCCACGGTACGTCGGACGGGTCGGCCCCCTGCCGGGCCCGAGGTCCGGGGTCGTCGGGCCACCCCGTCCTGGTGCCCGGTCGGGGGCTGCGCGCGGGCACCATGACGGGGTCACGGGGCGGGGACGAACATCGAGATCGCGCCGCCGCGCTCCGACGGGGCACGATGGCCGCATGAGCAGCGCGACCCTCGACCGACTGACGTCCGACCTCACGACCGCCATGAAGGCCCGCGACACGTTCCGCACCGGAACGATCCGGCAGGTCGTCGCCGCGGTCCGTGCCGAGGCGAAGGCCGGGCCCGTCGAGAAGGACCTCACGGACGACGACGTGCTGCGGGTCCTCGCGCGCGAGGTGAAGAAGCGTCGCGAGTCCGCGCAGATCTACGCCGACGCGGGCGCGGACGAGCGGGCCGCGAACGAGACCGCCGAGGCCGACGTCATCGAGACCTACCTGCCGACGCAGCTGTCCGACGACGAGCTCGCGGCGCTGGTCCGGGACGTCGTCGCGGAGACGGGGGCCACGAGCCTGCGCGACATGGGCGGCGTCATGAAGGAGGCCACGGCACGGGCCGGGCTGAGCGCCGACGGCAAGAAGCTCTCCGCCCTGGTCCGGGCGGCGCTCGCGGGCTGACCGGTCGGCCTCGCACCTGCCGGCGGACGACCGGGGCCCGGACGCGCCGGTGCCCGCCGCCGCGTGCGTGACGCGGGCCCGGCGGGCACCTGGCGGAGCGGTGGAGCTCAGTCCTCGCGGTGCTCCGGCACGGTGTTGACGCCGCGCTGCATGGGCGTGGACCGCCCGGCGACGTGCAGCGTGCGGTCCTCGGACAGGAACGGGTTCGGGTCCGTGAACGCGTGCGTGAGGTTCCGCGCGGGCGTGCCGTGGGGCGCCGCGTTGTCGTGGTCGGTCATGTCGTCCTCCCTCGGGACTTCCGGAGCTGGTCGCACGTCCAGTCGACCTTTCGCCGCGCGGCAACTTACCGGGACCATCGGCCGCGGCGGGCGCCGTCTGAGCAGAAGGAGAGACTTCTCACGACCTGGATACCGGGCGAAAAAGGGGTAAAAGGGGTCACAGCGCGTGCCTGCGGCCGTACGCTCGGCGCGTCGTGCGACGCGGCCACGACGCCGGGGGAGCAGGGCCCTCGCGCGTGGACCGTGCGGGCACGGCGGGGGGCACCACGTGACGACGAGCCTGGAGATCCCACCGGCGGGCGTGCCGTCGGGCACGGCCGACGTGCCCGTGCTCGACCTCGACGTCCTCGTCGTCCCGGACGGCACCGGGTACCGCACCCGCGTCTCGCTGCGGACCCCGCGGGGTGAGCAGACCGCCAACAGGGCCTTCGTCCCGCCGCTGACTCCCGAGGTCCTCGCGGCGTTCGCGGACGAGCTCGACGCGGCGCGGCAGCAGACCCGGCCGGGACCGCGCCCGGCGCTCGCCGTCCGGACCGAGGCGCTCGGCCGTGCGCTGTTCGATGCGCTGTTCGCGACCGACGCACGTGACCTGCTCGTCACCGCCCGCAACCTCGCCGCCGAGCGCGGCGGTGCCCTGCGGGTCCGGCTGCAGCTCGACCAGGCCCCCGAGGTCGCGGCGCTGCCGTGGGAGCTGCTGCTGCACGGCTCGAACTTCCTCGTGCACACGGCCGGCGTGTACGTCGTCCGGTACGCCGACGCCACCGAGCCCGTGGGCCCCGCACCGCTCGGGGACCGGCTGCGGATCCTCGTCGTCGCCGCGTCGCCCACGGACCGCACCCCGCTCGACGTCGACCGCGAGTACGCCGCGCTGCAGGACGCGGTCGCGCCGCTCGGTGACGCGGTCCACCTGCACCGGCTGGAGCAGCCGACGCTCGACGGCCTGCAGGCGGCGCTGAAGAAGGAGCAGTGGCACGTCCTGCACTTCGTCGGGCACGGCGGCGCCGGCGCGCAGGGCGGGGTCGTCACCCTGGAGTGGGCGGACCGTACCGCGCACGTCGTCGACGCCGACACGCTCGCGAACCACCTGGTCGCCGCGCCGTGGCTGCGCGTCGCGGTGCTCAACGGCTGCAGCACCGGCGAGGTCACGACGCAGGAGCCGCAGTCCGGCACCGCGCACGCGCTCGTCCGCGCCGGCGTGCCCGTGGCCGTCGCGATGCAGTACCCGGTGACGGACCACGCCGCGCACCGGGTCGCCGCCGCGCTGTACGAGTCGCTCGCCGCCGGTTCCTCCGTCGAGCAGGCCGTGTCCGCCGCCCGGCACGTGCTGATCGCGGGCCCCGAGTGGGTGACGCCCGTCCTCTACAGCCGCACGTCACCGCAGGTGTTCGCCGCACCACCCCCACCTCCGGTGCCGGCCGTGCCGCCGCGGGACCGGGTGCCCGAGGGGGTCGTCCCGCCGCCCGACCTGCTGCAGCCCCGCTGGTGGGCCGTCCGGGAGGTCGCGGCGTGGACGGACGGACCGTCGTCGCTGCTGCTGCTCACGGGCGTGACCGGCGCGGGCACGTCGGTCCTGGCGGGCTGGCTGGCCGGTGCGGGGACCGGGTTCGCGGGTCCCGACGCGCCCGCCGAGGCCGCGCTGCTGGAGGCTCTCCGGAGCCGGTGGTCGGCCGTGCACGTCGTGCGGGAGAGCGGCTCAGGCGCGTCGGTCGACCCGCGTGCCGTCGTGAGCGCGCTCGCCGAGCAGCTCGCCGTCACCGTGCCGGGGTGGCAGCCGCCGCGCGCCGACGCCGCCGGGCCGTACGGTCTCGCGCACCTGCCCGTCGCCGACCTGTCCGAGGTGCTGCTGGGCCGGCCGTGGCGGGCGGTGCTCGCGGACGCGCCCGGCACGACGGTCCGCGTGCTCGTCGACGGCGTCGACGCCGGGGGCATCGAGCCCGTCCTCACCCTGGCCGGTCTGCCCGGGGTCCGGGTGCTCGTCGCGACGTCCGACCCGGCCGTGGCCGCCGCCGCGCAGCACCACGACGCCGCCCGGCTCGACCTGGGCACGGACGCGCGTCGCGTGCTCGTCGACGCGGATCTCCAGGCGTACCTGCGGCGACGGCTCGCGCCCGCCGGACGCGGCGACGACGTCGTCGACGCCCTGGTCGAGCGGGTCGACGGGAGCTTCCTGCTCGCACGCAACGCCGCCGAGCAGCTCCTCGCCCACCCGGACCTCGCGCTCGACGCCCTCGTGCTGCCCGCCCAGGCGGAGGCGTCGTCGGGGGTGGCGCTGCGGACGATCCTCGAGCAGGCGTACGGCGACACCCTGACGGAGCAGTGGGCGACGGCGGTCGAGCCGGTGCTCGGCCACCTGGCCGTCGCGCGCGGGCCGGTGCCGCTCCCCGCGCTCGTCCGGTGGCTCGACTCGACCCTGCCGCGGGTCGCCGCGACCGTCGGCAGCCTCGCCGGTCTGGTCGTCGCCGACGGCGACGGGTGCCGCCTCGCGCACTCGACCCTCGGGGCGACGCTGCGGGCGCCGCAGACCGAGGCGAACAACCTCAACCTGCACCGGGTCGACGCGCCGGCCGCGCACGAGCGCGTCGTCGCGGCGACGGTCGCCCTCACACCCGAGGACCTCGCGCGGCCCGACGACGTCGGCGCGTCGTACGGCCTCGTGCACGCGCCCGGGCACCTCGCCGAGCTGCCGCCGGACCCGAGGCTGCTCGCGGAGCTCACCGAGCGGGCCCTGCAGCCCGACTGGGTCGCCGCGCTCGTCGCGTCCGTGCACGACCCCCTGCTGGTCGGCCGGCCCTACCGGGACCTCGTCGCGCTGCACCTCGGCGGTGCCGACGGGCGCGACGCCGTCGAGCGGGTCGTGCGGTTCCTCGGGTCGTCCGACGTGCCCCTGCTGCGCGGCGCGGTCTTCGACGTCCTCGCCGCGTACGTCGAGAAGGACGCGACCGCGGCGACCACGTTCCTCGTCCGCCTGGCCGTCGGCGACTCGCCCGAGCTGCAGCGCATCGCCCTGCACGCGACCTGCCTGCTGCCCGCCGCCGCGCAGGCCGACGCGTTCATCGGCGTCGTCACCCACCCGGCCGCGACCGACGCGCACGCCGACGCGGCCGCGTTCGCGCTCTACTCGAACGGCACCGCCGACCCGCTGAGGCTCATCGAGGACGTCCTCACGCGGATCGCCGCGGGCGTCCGCCTGGTCCCGCCGACTCCCCGCACACGCCGCATCTTCGACTTCTTCTCGCAGGTCACGGTGACGAACTACGTCAACGACTGCGCCGACGACGAG
>PJUA01000137.1_pt1 | contig 69836 bp, 63 predicted proteins | sample 1512151 | NCBI WGS metagenome assembly PJUA01 (sample SAMN08177678, study PRJNA422409) | Soil metagenome, whole genome shotgun sequencing project. | isolation source: Soil enriched on filter paper: beechwood xylan treatment | place: USA: Madison | collected 2015-01-15
CGGGCTCTCCGACGCGCTGTGGCAGCAGCGCAACCTGCTCGAGCTCCTGCTGTTCAAGCTCGAGGAGGAGCAGCTCATCCTGACGAGCGGGCGCTCCCGCTGGCTCGCGCACGCCACGCGCGAGGTCGAGACCGTGCTGGACGAGATCCGCACCGCCGAGCTCGGCCGTGCCCTCGCCGCCGAGCTCGCCGCCGTCACCCTGGGCCTGCCCGCCGAGTCCAGCCTCGCGCAGATCGCCGCCGCCGCACCCGCCCCCTGGGACGACCTGCTGCGCGCGCACCGCGACGCCTTCACGTCCCTCGCGACCGAGATCGCCCAGCTCTCCGACGGCAACCGGGAGCTGCTCACGCTCTCCCACCGCGCCACCCAGGAGACCCTCGCGACGCTCCAGGACGTCCACACCTACACCGGCACGGGCGCGACCGCGGCGACCAGCCACGCCGCGCAGCTCGTCGACCGGACCTTCTGAGGAGACCCCCACCGCATGAGCACCTTCTCCGGCCTCGGCACCGCGCTGAGCTCGCTGATCGCCCAGCGCCAGGCCCTGGACGTCGCCGGCCAGAACGTCGCCAACGCCAACACCGTCGGCTACACGCGCCAGCGCGCGTCCATGTCCGCGCTGCCCGCCGCGACCGTCCCCTCGATGTTCTCCGTGTCCCACGGACCCGGCGAGGGCGTCCGCGTCACGGGCATCGAGCGGCTCGGCGACGTGTTCCTCGACCTGCGCGTGCGCACCCAGACCGCGGGCGCGTCCTACCTCTCGGCCCGCGCCGGCGCGCTGTCGACGCTCGAGACGAGCCTCGGCGAGCCCGGTGAGACCGGCTTCGCGAGCCAGCTCGCGTCCATGTGGGGCGCCTGGTCCGACCTGTCGAACACCCCGAACAAGGACGCCGCCCGCGCGGTCGTCCTGCAGGACTCGCAGGCCGTCGCCGACCGTCTCGCGAGCCTCTACACCGCGACGCAGACGCAGTGGACGCAGGCCCGCACCACCACGGTCTCGCTCGTCGACCAGGTGAACACCACCGCCGCCGGCGTCGCCGACCTCAACGCGCGGATCCTCGAGATCACCAACTCGGGCGGCACCGCCAACGAGCTCAAGGACCAGCGCGACCTGCTCGTCACCAACCTCGCGTCGCTCGTCGGTGCCAGCGCCACGACCCGCGAGAACGGCCAGGTCGACGTCCTCGTCGGCGGCAACGCGCTCGTCTCCGGCGGCCGCACCCACGCGCTCGCCGTGCAGGGCGCCGCGTCCTTCGCGCAGGCCACCGGCGACGCCGTCACCCCCGGCCAGCCGGTCACCGTCGTGTGGGCCGAGCGGCCCACGCAGAGCGCCGGGCTCGACGGCGGGCGCGTCGCCGGGCTGCTGTCCGTGCTCGCCCCCCCGAACGCCTCCGGCACCGGCGGTGCGCTCGCCGAGGCCGCGAAGAGCTACGACGCGGTCGCCGACGCGCTCGCGACGAAGGTCAACGCCCTGCACACCACCGCCGTCACCACCGGCGGCGCGGCGGGCGGCGCCTTCTGGAGCTTCACCGCCGGGCAGCCCAAGGCCCTCGGCCTCACCGTGGCGATCACGAACCCCGCCGACGTCGCCGTCGGTGCCGTCGGCGGTGGTCCCCTCGACGGCTCGGTCGGCAGCGCCATCGCCGACCTCAAGAAGGCCGCCGGCGGCCCCGACGCCCTGTGGTCCGCCACGGTCGTCGACCTCGGCGTCCGGACCGCGAGCGCCACCTCCCGCGCCAAGGTCGCCGAGTCGGCCCGCGCCACCGCGGAGCAGCAGCAGCTGGCCGCGACGAGCGTCGACACCGACGAGGAGACCATCAACATGCTGGCGTTCCAGCGTGCGTACGAGGGCGCCGCGCGCGTCCTGACCGCCGTCGACGAGATGCTCGACACCCTCATCAACAGGACCGGCCTCGTCGGAAGGTGATGACGCGATGATCCCCCGGGTGACCCACCTGACCGTGCAGCGGCAGACGCTGTCGAACCTGCAGGGCAACCTCACGGCCATGGCCGACCTGCAGGCCCAGCTCTCCAGCGGCAAGAAGATCACCGTGCCGTCGGACGACCCCGCGGGGGCGTCCGACGTGCTGCGGCTGCGCGGCGAGCAGCGCGCGCTCACGCAGTACTCGCGCAACGCGACCGACGGCGACTCGTGGCTCACGACCGTCGACTCGGCACTCCAGGCGTCGCTCACGGCCATGCGCCGCGCCCGCGACCTCACCATCCAGGGCGGGAACGGCGGCCTCGGCCAGTCCTCCCGCGACGCGCTCGCCGCCGACATCGAGGGCGTGCGCGCCACGATCATGGACCAGGCGAACGCGAGCTACTCCGGCCGTACGGTCTTCGCCGGCACCTCGGACGCGGGCTTCGCGTTCGACCCGGGGGCGAACCCCCTGGACCCGCCGGCCGTGAAGTACGCGTGGCACGGCGTCGCCGGGTCGTCGGTCGAGCGCCGCGTCAGCGACGCGACGACCGTGCGGGTCGACGCCGACGGCTCCGCGGTGTTCGGCGACGGGGACACCTCGGTGTTCGCGCTCCTCGACGAGGTCGCCGGGATCCTGCGCGCGGGCGGCGACCCGACCTCGCGCCTCAACGACATCGACGCCCGCATGGAGGCGATGCTCACCGAGCTGTCGTCGGCGGGCGCCCGGCAGAACCAGGTCGGCTCCGCGCAGACGGCGATCGTCGGCAACCAGCTCACCACGAAGACGCAGCTGTCCGGGATCGAGGACATCGACCTCGCCCAGACCATCCTCGACATCCAGATGCAGGAGGTCGCCTACAACGGCGCGCTCGGCGCGGCGGCGAAGGTCCTCCAGCCCAGCCTGATGGACTTCCTCCGATGAACATCGCACCCACGACCGTGCCGGTCGCCGCAGGCGGCGTCGTCCTCGACGTCCCCACCGAGCTGCGCCTCGTCACCGCCCTGCCCGGCCTGCCCGGCCGCACCGAGTACGTCCTCGAGGCCCTCGACGACACCGGCGTGCTGTTCGCGCTGCGTTCCGTCGACGGCGGCGACGCCGCCCGGGAGGTCCGGCTCTTCGTCGTCAGCCCCGCGCTGTACTTCCCCGACTACCGTCCGCGCATCGACGCGGGCGCCCTCGGGGACGGCACCGACCCGGACGACGTCGTCGTGCTCGTCGTCGTGCACCCCGGTGCCGGCGAGGCCCCGCCGACCGCGAACCTGCTCGCGCCCGTGCTGGTCGACCGCGCCCGCGGCCGTGCCGTCCAGTCGGTCCTCGAGGAGGACTGGCCGCTGCGCGCACCGGTCGGCTGACCCGCCCCGTCTGCCCCCGGTCCGGCGCCGTCTGGCCGCCGTCCGCCCGACGTCCGGCCGCCGTCTGCCGTTCGTCCGTCCGCGGCCCGTGGGCCGCTTGCCCTCAGGAAGCGCCGCCCGCTGCCGATAGGTGGACCAGCAGCACTGCACCGCACCTGGAGGCCATCCGATGCACGATCTGGACCACCCGAGCACACGCGTCGGGTCCGCGGTCGTCCACCGCCAGCCCATCGTGCACCCCGACCGCTCGGTCTTCGGCTACGCCGTCCGCGCGTCCGTCATGGCACCCGACGGCTCCACCGAGCCGGAGAGCCGCGTCGAGCACCTCGTCGAGGCGCAGTACCGCATCCTCGACCCCGACCTGCTGGCCGGCGACAAGCTCCTCATCCTGCGCGCCACGACGCGCGTCATGATGGGCGGCTACGACCTGCCGCCCGCGGGCGGCGGCGTCGTCGTCGAGATCCCCGAGCGCATGTCGTTCCACGACGGTGCCGTCGACCAGGCCGCCGCGCTCAAGCAGCTCGGCTACGGCCTCGCGCTCGGCGACTACACCGGTCTCGCGGCGCACGACGAGCTCCTCACCGTCGTCGACTACGTGAAGATCGACGTCGCCGAGCACCTCGACGACCTCGACGCGCTCGTCGCCCGCGTGCACGGCGCCGGTGCGCACGTCATCGCGGAGCGTGCCGACTCCCGCGACCGGATCCACGCCGCGCTGTCCGCCGGTGCGGACCTGCTGCAGGGCCCCATGTTCGAGCGGCACCGCTCCGACTCGGGCCGCCAGCTCTCCGCGGGCGAGGTGCAGTGCTTCGAGCTCGTCCGGCTGCTGTCCGAGGAGTACCCCGACCAGGCCGCCGTCGTGCACGTCGTCGAGTCGGACCCCGAGCTGACGATGCGCGTCCTGCACCTCGTGAACTCGTCCGCGAGCGGCCTGCGCCGGCACATCGACTCCGTGCGGCAGGCCGTCGTCCTCGTCGGTCCCCGCCAGCTCGGCGCGCTCGCCATGGCGTCGCTCGTCGACGCCCGCACGGCCGCCGTCGGCCCGCTGTGGTCGGTCCTGACGCGTGCGCTCACGTGCGCCCGCCTCACCGGGACGGACGCCGGGTACACCGTCGGGATGCTCTCCGCCGTCGCGTCGCACCTGCGCCTGTCGATCGAGTCGGTCATCGAGCGGTCCGGCGTGTCCGACGCCATCGCGAGCGCGCTCACCGACCAGACCGGTCCCCTGGGCCCGGTCCTCGCCGCGGTCCTCGCGCACGAGGAGAACGACACCGCCGCCGTCGTGGCCGCCGGGTTCGAGCCGATCGAGGTCGCGCACGTGCACCTCGCGGCCATCCCCGAGGCCCTGGCGACGGCCACCGCGCTCGCGACGCCCGTCGGGGTCTGACGGGCGGACGTCAGCCGTCCGGGACGTCGTCGACGCCTGCGCTCGGCTGGGTCGTCGGCGTCCGACCGGCGGAGGTCAGCCGTCCGCGACGTCGTCGAGCAGCGCCTCGGCGGCGCGTGACGGGTCGGCGAGCACGGCCTCGACCGCGTAGCGCGCACCCCAGCGCCCCGCCGCCTGCGCGAGCCCGGCCGCGAGCCCCGCGACGTGCACCGCGTGCACCACCGCACCCGGCCCGTCGCCCTCGACCCACCAGTCGACCGGTGCGCCGTCGACCGTGAGGTCCTCGTGCTCGACCCACGTCGTGGGTGCGCCCGGCAGCAGCGCGAGGGCCTCGGGCGGCACGTCGACGGTCTCCCCCGCGCCCGACACCTCCCCCGCCGCGAGGTCCTCGACGAGCGGCAGGTCGAGCACCTGCGCCGTCCGGGCCGTGCCCGGCACGACCGCGGCGACGTCGGTCCGCTGCCACCACATCGGCCGGTCGGCGACCGCGGCGTCCTGCGCGTGCACGACGGCGACCCGCCCGGGGCCGACCAGGGCGGGCACGCGCTGCGGCGGCTCGTCGGGCGCCGCCCCGCGCCACACCGCGGCGGCGACCGCGGCGTCGACCGGCGCCCCCACAGGACCCCACGCGTCGAGCAGGGCCGTCCACGCGGGCTCGTCGAGCTCGGCCAGCGACGCGACGCCGCCCAGCGCCCGCTGCACCCCGACGTCGCACCCCGCGACCGCGTCCGGTGCGGCGGGCAGCAGCGCGGCGACGACCGGGTCGACGTCGGGCCCGCCCGCCGCGAAGGGGGCGCCGAGCCCCAGGTCGGCGTGCGTCCGCAGCCACCACGCGGTGTACGACGACGCGGTCGCCCCACCCTCGCCGCGCACGCGCTCGACGAGCGCGCGCCGCAGGTCCGGCTCGGCACCCACGCGGGCCAGCACGTCGCTCCACGCCCCGTCGGCGACCGCGTCGAGGTCGGCGACCGCGACCGCCTCCCCCACGTACGTCCCCGACCCCAGGCGCGCCGCGAGGTGGTCGAGGTAGTCGTCCCACGCGTCGAGCGACTGCGCGGCCAGCACGGACGGGTCCGTCGGGTCGTCGCCGAGCGACGCCGCGTCCGCCACGACGTGCCCCACCCGCACGACGACGAGGTCCGCGCGCACGCCCGCCGCGACCAGGACGTCCGCGCCCCACCGCTCGACGTCGGCCACCGACACGGGCGCGAGGACGCGCTCGTCGAGCAGCCGGGCGGCGGCGCCGTCGGGCAGGACCAGCCCGTCGGCGGGCGTCGGCTCGCCGTCGGCGGCCGTGAGCGTCAGCAGGCCCAGCCACGGGCGCGCCTCGGACGGCGGACCGCCCGGGAGCGTCGCCGCGACCACCGCCAGGACCGTCGCCGTGACCTCCGTCGCGACGTCCAGGTCGTCGTCGTCCGCCTGGTCCAGCACCACGGTCCGCACCGCCGGCTGCGTGAGCAGCCCCTCGGCGTCGGCCTCGAAGGCGCCGAGCCGCGCCAGCAGCGGGTGCTGCGACGCCGGGTCGACGATCCGCAGGCCCCACCGGCCGAGCACCGCGAGCACCTCGTCGCCGAGCCGGTCCGCGAGGTCGCCGTCGAGCAGCAGCGTCCCGCGCGCCCCCCGCACGACCCGCCCGTCGGCGAGCGGCACGGGCAGCGCCCCCAGCGCCTCGCGCGAGCGGGAGTCGTCCGCGAGCGCCTCGAGCGCCGCGTACAGGTCCGGCCACCGGCCGTCCGCGACCGCCGGGAGGTCCTCGACGACGTCCGCGAGCGTCCGGACGTCCACCCCGAGCGTCCGGGCCTGCGCCTCGCGCCCCGCGGGCAGCTCGACGAGCCCCGTCACCCGGGTGCCCAGCGCGACGACCGCCTCGCCCCGGCCCGCCTCGCCCTGCAGCGCGACGGCGTCCCGCGGCGCGACCAGCGCGCCCGCGTCGTCGCCCGACGGGCCTGGCGCGGCGTCGTCCCGCGCACCGGGCGACCCGCCCGACGCCTGCCCCGCCGCGCGCCGCAGCAGCGGCGTCCGGCCCAGCCGGTCGACGACCCGCGCCCGCAGGTCGCCGTCCAGGACGCCGTCGGGCAGCCCTGTCGGGACGAGCCCCAGCGCGTCACCGCCGTCGGCCGCGACCCGGCGGGCCAGCACCGCGTAGACGTCCGCCGCGTGGTCCAGCAGCGCGTCCGTCAGCGGACCCGCCGCGACGTGACGCCGGGTCGGGTCCAGCGGCAGCGTCGCGACCAGCAGCGCCGGCAGCGTCGACGGCTCGTCGGTCGGCGTCGGCGCGTGCACGACCCGCGCCGCGGGGTGCTCGCCCGCACGCGGCAGCGCCCACGTGACCCGCCAGTCGCGCGCGGCCCGCTCCTCGACCGGCCGGTCCGCGAGCAGCGCCAGCGGCAGCTCGCCCTGCGCCGACGCGACCGTCCACCGCCGCCCGACGTCCGCGACCCGGCGCGGCGGGTCGTCCGACGTGAGGTCCTCGACGACGACCTCGACCAGCGCCGGCAGGGCCAGCAGCAGCGGGTCGCCGACCGCCCGCAGCAGGCCCCGCACCTCGTCGGCCGCGACCTCGTCCCGCAGCTCCAGCACCACCGCCGTGTCGTACCCCGCGGGCGGCGACCCGTCCGCCGGGAACGGCAGCCGCAGCGCCGGGAGCGACCCGTCCCGGCGGCGCACCTCGTCGGCGAGCGCCGGCACGTCCGCCGCCGCCTCCGCGAGCAGCTCCGTGGCGTCCCGCAGGCTGAACCGCACCCCGCCGGACGTCGAGACGACCGACACCTCGTCGGCGACGGCCCGCACCGCCGCGAACCCCACGCCGAACCGCCCCACGACGCCGCGGTCGGGGGCCGTCCCGCCGTCGGGCCGCTTCGACGACGCCCGCATCGACGCGAGCGACGCGACGCCCTGCTCGTCGAGCGGCGCACCCGCGTTCGCGGCCACCAGCACGAGCCGGCCGTCGTCCGTGCGCCCGAGCCGCAGCAGCAGGCGGCCCGGCACGCCCGCCCGCGCGGCGGCGTCGGCGGCGTTCTGCGCGAGCTCGACGACCACGCGGTCGCGGTAGTAGCCGCGGGCGTGGTCCTCCTCGGTGTTCGCGTCCTCCCGCAGGCGGGCGGGGGACGCGCGCCACGCCCCCAGCACGGCGGCGCGCAGCGCGGCCGTGCCGAGGGCGTCGAGGGTCACGGCTCGGGGTCGGTCCGGGGCTCGGCCGCGGGCTCCTCGGCCGCCGCTACCTCGTCGGCCGGCGCGTCGACCGGCTCGTCGGCGGGCGCCGTGCTGTCGTCGGCCACCGCGTCGACGGTGTCCGCGGCCACGGGCACCGCGGTGGCGTCGGCAGCCGCGGGCTCGGCCGGCGCGTCGGCCACCGGCTCGACCGTCACCTCCGCCACGGGCTCAGCCGCGTCGGCCGCGGGCTCGGCGGGCGTCGCGCGGGGCACGACCTCGACCCGGTTCTCGTCGATCACCGGGTCGGGCGCGGGCCAGTCGCTGGGCGGCGGCTCCGCGTCCGTCTCGGAGTGCGCGCCGCACCCGTGGTCGAGGCTGACGACCTTGCCGTCGTCGGGCGACCACGCGTTCGCGCAGACGCCGAACACGGTGCCCAGCGCGCCCTGCAGCGGCACGAGGAACCCGCACGACGTGCACGCGGCGGCCGACGCGAGCGAGCCCGCGCTGGTCGGCCCGTGCGCGCCGCGGTACCAGCGGTCGGCGGCCTCGTCGCGACCCTGCGGGGACAGCACGCGGGCACGGGCGAGGGCGAGCTCGTCGATCGCGACGGAGTCGGTCTCGTCGTCGCCCGTGGGGGTCCAGCCGGGCTCGAGACGGGGGTCGTCGGCGCGGAACGGCAGGACGTCCCCGGGGCCGATGTCGCCGGGGCGCAGCCGCTCGGACCACGGCACCCAGGTCGCCGCGAGGATCGCGTCGTCGCCGGGCAGGAGCTCCGCCTCGCACACCGTGGGCGTGCGGCCGCGCGGGACGCGCGTCACGGTGACGGTCCACTCCCAGCCGGGGTAGCCCTTCGCGGCGCACGCGAAGCGGTGGGAGACCAGGCGCTCGCCCTCGACGACCAGGCCGAGGTACTCGCCGACGTCCGCGGGGTCCTCGGCGATGCCGATCGCGACCTCGCGCGCGAGGTCGACGGCGTTGCCCAGGACGGCGTCCTTCGTCGCGACCGCCATGCTCAGGCCTCGAGGTCGTCGGCGACGCGACGCAGCAGGGTGGCGTACTGGGTGGAGCGCGCCTTCTCGGGGTAGCGACCGCGGCGCAGATCGTTGCCGACCTTGTCGAGCACCTTGATGAGGTCCTCGATGATGACGGCCATGTCGTCGGCGGGCTTGCGCGTCGCCTTCGCGACCGACGGCAGCGGGTCGAGGATCTTCACGGACAGCGCCTGCGGTCCGCGACGTCCGTCGGCGACGCCGAAGTCGACCTTGGTGCCGGGCTTGGGCGAGACGCCCGCGGGCAGCGCGGAGGCGTGCAGGAACACCTCACCGCCGTCGTCGTCGGCGATGAACCCGAAGCCGCGCTCGGTGTCGAACCACTTGACCTTGCCGGTAGGCACGGCGACCCCTGTCCTTCAGATGAGACGTACTGATGAAGACGTACTGACCCTCCAGGCTACCGGCCGGGACGCCCGGGCATCACGTGCGACCCGGTCAGCCCTGCGCGAGCCGGTCGAGCGCGAGGGCCGCGAGCACCGCGGGGCCGGTCACGAGCGCGTCGTCGTCGAACCGGGCCTGCGCGGAGTGGTTGTAGGCGGCGGTGCGCGGGTCGGCACCTCGCGGGGTGGCCCCGACGCCCAGGTAGACGCCGGGCACCTGCTGCAGCACGTAGGAGAAGTCCTCCGCGCCGGGCAGCGGCTGCGCGGCGTCGACCCACGCGTGCTCCCCGAGCATCCCGGTGACGAGCCGGGACGCCCGGTCGACCTCCTCGGCGCGGTTGACGGTCACCGGGTAGCCGCGGCGGTAGTCGACGGTCACGGTGAGGCCGTGCGCGGCGGCCACGCCCTCGCACACGCGGGTGATCCGGTCGGGCACCACGCCGTGCGTGGCCTCCGAGAACGTCCGGACGGTCGCCTCCAGGAGCGCGCTGGACCCGATGACGTTGTCGGTCGTGCCGGCCGTGATGTGCCCGACGGTCACGACCACGGGGTCGAAGACGTCGAACTGGCGCGTCACCATCGACTGCAGCGCGAGGACGATCTCCGCGGCGACGGGCACGGGGTCGGCGGCCAGGTGCGGCATCGACCCGTGGCCGCCGCGGCCGTGCACGGTGACGGCGACGGTGTCGGCGGCCGCGAGCATCGTCCCGGGCCGGGTCGTGACGACCCCGCCGGGGACGAGCGCCGACAGCACGTGCAGCCCGTACGCGGCGACGACGCGCTCCCCCGCGGCGTCGAGGACGCCCTCGTCGATCATGTACCGCGCGCCGTGGTCGCCCTCCTCGCCGGGCTGGAACATGAGGACGACGGACCCCGCGAGCCGGTCGCGGCGCGCCGCGAGCAGCCGGGCCGCGCCGACGAGACCGGCGGTGTGCAGGTCGTGGCCGCACGCGTGCATGACGCCGGGGTGCTCGGACGTGAACGGCTCGCCCGAGTCCTCGGTGACGGGCAGCGCGTCCATGTCGCCGCGCAGCAGCACCGCGGGCCCGGGCAGGTCGCCGCGCAGGACGGCGACGACCGACGTGAGCCCGTCGCCCGTCGTGACGTCGAGGTCGAGGCCGTCGAGCGCGTCGAGGACGAGCCGCTGCGTCTCGGGCAGGTGCAGGCCGATCTCGGGCACGCGGTGCAGCGCGTGCCGCAGGGCCACGATCTCGGCGTGCTGGGCGCGGGCGTCGGCGAGCAGCGCGTCGAGCGCGTCCGCGGGCAGGCCGTTCAGGCCGTCCAGGCCGGTCGTGGCGGTCGTGGCGTGCGGCGTCGGGTCGGTCACGTGCTGCCTCCGAGGTGCTAGTTCCGGCTCCCGGCACCGTAGCCGCCGTCCCCCGACCGGCCTCCGACCGACCCGCGACCGACCCGCGACCCGCACCGTCCTGCGCACCCGCCACGTATCGTGGGACGGATGGCCACGTTCACGGGGTACCTGCGCGCGTGCGGGGACGACGACCTCGTCGCCCTGCTGCGCCTGCGCCCCGACCTGGCGTCGCCGTCTCCCTCGACGCTGTCGTCCCTCGCGGTCCGCGCGACCAGCCGCGCGAGCCTGGAGCGGGCGCTCGCCGCGGTCGACGCCGGGGTGCTCCAGGTCGTCGAGACCGTCGTCGCGCTCGACGACCCGGGTCCCGTGCGGGCCGCGGACGTGCGCACCGCGATCGCCGGTACGGACGCGCACGCCGGTGCCCGGGTCATGGCGGCGCTCGCCGACGCCCGCGCCCGTGCCCTCGTCCACCCCGAGGTCCCCGACGACGACCGCTCGCCCCTGCACGCCGCGCCGGGCCTGGCCGAGCTCCTCGGGCCGTACCCCGCGGGCCTCGCCCCCGCGGACCACCGGCACGCCGACGGCCGCGTCGACGCACGTCCGGGTGCCGTGACGCTCCCCGAGGACCCCGCCGAGATCCGGGACCTGCTGCACGACGCGCCCGTGGGCGCCCGGCAGGTCGTCGACGCGCTGCTGTGGGGACCGCCGGTCGGCCTCGCGCCGTCGAACGCGACGCCCACGGCGACGGCCGTCCAGTGGCTGCTGCGCCGCGGGCTGCTGGCGCACGGCGACAGCCGGCACGTGGTCCTGCCCCGCCGGGTCGCGCTCGCGCTGCGCGGCGGTCGCACGCACCGGGCGCCCGCGCTGCCGCCGGTCGTCCCCGCGGACGCCCCGCACCGGGCCGCGGCGCTCGTCGCGGCGGAGTCGGCGGCGGCGGGCGAGCACGTCGTGCGGCTCGTGGCCCGCGTCGCGCACCTGTGGGAGCGGCAGCCGGCGCCCGTGCTGCGCTCGGGCGGGCTCGGTGTGCGCGAGCTGCGGCGCGTCGCGGCGACGCTCGAGGTCGACGAGGCGGAGGCCGCGTTCGTCGTCGAGCTCGCGGGTGCCGCGGGGCTGGTCGCCGACGACGGGGAGGAGTCGCCGTCGTTCGTGCCGACCCTGGAGCTGGACGACTGGACGGCCCTCGACGTCCCGCAGCGCTGGTCGGCGCTCGCGCGGACGTGGCTCGCGACTCCCCGGACGCCGTGGCTCGTCGGAGGCCGTGACGAGCGCGGCGCGGTCCGGGCGGCCCTCGACCCCGAGCTGCACCGGGCGTGGGCGCCGCGGCTGCGGTCCGCGGTCCTGCAGGTGCTCGCCGACGTCCCGGAGGGGGTCGCCCCGACCGCGCACCAGGTGCTCGACACGCTGCGCTGGCGCACGCCGCGCTCGGTGCCGCCCGCGTCCGCCGTGACGGCGGTGCTCGCGGAGGCGGGCCGGCTCGGTGTCGTCGGCGCGGGAGCCCTGTCGCCGGCCGGTCGTGCGCTGCTCGCCGCGACGGCCGGGGCACCGGCGGGCGACGGTGACCGGCACGACGCCGCGCCCGACGACCCGGTCGGGGCAGCGCTCGCCGCGGCCCTGCCCGCGGCGGTCGGCGAGATCCTGCTGCAGGGCGACCTCACGGGCATCGTCCCGGGCCGCCCGAGCCCCGAGCTCGAGGCGCTGCTCGACGCGACCGCGCACGTCGAGTCCCGCGGCGGCGCCCTCACCGTGCGGTTCACCCCGGACTCCGTGCGCGCCGCGCTCGACGGCGGCGCGACCGCCGACCAGGTCCTCGCCGACCTCGCCGCGCACGCCCGCGGCGTCGTCCCGCAGCCGCTCGTGTACCTGGTCCGCGACGCCGCCCGACGGCACGGCCGGCTGCGTGCGGGGACCGCGTCGAGCTACGTGCGCGCCGACGACCCGGCCCTGCTCGCGGGGCTCGTCGACGACCCTCGCCTGGCCGACCTCGGGCTCGTCGCGCTCGCGCCCACCGTGCTCGCGGCGCAGGCGAGCACCCGCGAGCTCGTCGACGCGCTGCGCACGCACGGCCTCGCGCCCGTCACCGAGGGACCCGACGGGGAGGTCCTGCACCTGGCGCCCGTGGTGCGCCGCGTGGGCCGCCGGGGGGCCGCCGCCGCGCGTCGCCGGGCCAGCGCCGCGGCCGTCGCGCCGAGCGGCTCGCGCGAGCCGCTGCCGGAGGCCCGCCTCGCGGCGCTCGTGCCGGAGCTGCGGCGCGCCGACGCGGACCAGGCCGAGCAGGTCTCGGGCCGGGTCGCCCGGGCCCGGGGCGCCGGCGCCGACGCGCACGACCTCCACGGATCGGCGGGTGTCGGCGCCGCACCGGGCGCGGCGGCCGTGCGGACGGTCCGCGACGACCCGCCCGACGACGCTCCTGCGGCGGCTCCCCCGCGACGGACCTCCCGCACCGGCGGCCGCACCGCCGACCCCGTCGGCGCGGAGGGAACAGCCGACCCCGTCGCCGCGTTGGTGCTGCTGCGCGAGGCGGCAGCGGACCGCTCGACCGTCTGGGTCGAGCTCGTCGGGTCGCAGGGCGTGCCCGAGCGCCGCCTGCTGCGCCCGGTGCACGTCGAGGGCGGGCGGCTGCGGGCCGTCGACCCGGCGCGCGAGGCGGAGCTGACCGTCGCGGTGCACCGCATCGCGTCCGTGAGCCGCGCCGACGAGCCGTCGGACGACCCGGCGCCCGACGTGCCCCCGGCACCCGAGACGGAGGAGAGCCCGTGACGAACGGCCCGCTGATCGTGCAGAGCGACAAGACGCTGCTGCTCGAGGTCGACCACGACCAGGCGGACGCGTGCCGACGGGCGATCGCCCCGTTCGCGGAGCTGGAGCGCGCCCCCGAGCACGTGCACACCTACCGGCTGACGCCCCTGGGCCTGTGGAACGCGCGCGCGGCGGGCCACGACGCGGAGCAGGTCGTCGACGTCCTGCTCGAGTACTCCCGCTACCCCGTCCCGCACGCGCTGCTCGTCGACGTCGCGGAGACGATGTCGCGCTACGGGCGGCTGCAGCTCGTCCAGGACCCCGTGCACGGCCTGGTCCTGCACGCCCTCGACGCGGCCGTCCTGGCGGAGGTCATGCGCTCGAAGCGGACCGCCGGCCTGCTCGGTGCGCGGCTCGACGCGACCGACGTCGTCGTCCACCCCTCCGAGCGTGGGCACCTCAAGCAGGTGCTGCTCAAGCTCGGGTGGCCCGCGGAGGACCTCGCGGGCTACGTCGACGGCGAGGCGCACGCGATCGCGCTCGCGCAGGACGGGTGGCACCTGCGCCCGTACCAGGAGCACGCCGTCGAGTCGTTCTGGCACGGCGGGTCGGGCGTCGTCGTGCTGCCCTGCGGCGCCGGCAAGACGCTCGTCGGGGCGGGTGCGATGGCGCGCTCGTCGACGACGACCCTCATCCTCGTGACCAACACGGTCTCCGCGCGGCAGTGGCGCGACGAGCTCGTGAAGCGCACGTCGCTCACCGAGGACGAGATCGGCGAGTACTCGGGCGCCCGCAAGGAGATCCGACCCGTCACCATCGCGACGTACCAGGTGCTCACGACCAAGCGGAAGGGCGTCTACACGCACCTCGAGCTGCTCGACGCCCGCGACTGGGGCCTCGTCGTGTACGACGAGGTGCACCTGCTGCCCGCGCCGGTGTTCCGCATGACGGCCGACCTGCAGGCGCGCCGCCGCCTCGGCCTGACCGCGACGCTGGTCCGCGAGGACGGCCGCGAGGACGAGGTGTTCAGCCTCATCGGCCCCAAGCGGTTCGACGCGCCGTGGAAGGACATCGAGGCGCAGGGCTACATCGCGCCCGCCGACTGCATCGAGGTGCGCCTGACGCTCCCCGACCACGAGCGCATGCTCTACGCGACGGCGGAGCCGGAGGACAAGTACCGTCTGGCCGCGACGGCGGCGGGCAAGAACCGGGTCGTCGAGCGGCTCGTCGCGAAGCACGAGGGCGACCAGGTGCTCGTCATCGGCCAGTACCTCGACCAGCTGCACGAGCTCGCGGAGCACGTCGGCGCCGACCTCATCACGGGCGAGACGCCGGTCCGCGAGCGCCAGCGCCTGTTCGACGCGTTCCGCGCCGGGGAGATCCACAAGCTCGTCGTGTCGAAGGTCGCGAACTTCTCGATCGACCTGCCCGAGGCGTCCGTCGCGATCCAGGTGTCGGGGTCGTTCGGGTCCCGGCAGGAGGAGGCGCAGCGGCTCGGCCGGATCATGCGGCCCAAGTCCGACGGGAAGACGGCGCACTTCTACACGGTCGTCACGCGCGACACGGTCGACCAGGACTTCGCGGCGCACCGGCAGCGGTTCCTCGCGGAGCAGGGGTACGCGTACTCGATCCTCGACGCCGAGGACCTGCTGAGCCCGCAGGACGGGCTCGAGCGGGACTGAGCACCCGTCGCGGCGGGGCGGTGCGTCAGAGGTCGAGTGCCTCGCGCGCCGCCTCGCGGAGCTCCCACAGGGCGATGCCGCTCCGGGCGACGCCGCGCACCCACTCGGGTGCGGACGCCGCCCACCACCCGGCGACGGCGTCGCAGCCGGCGTGGACGTGCTCGGCGGCGAGCAGGACGACGTCGGTGACGGCCGCGGCGGCCACCGTGACCGTCCGCTCGACGAGGGCGACGACGGGTCCGAGCGGGTGCCCGTCACGAGCGTCCGCGAGCACGCCGTCGGCGACGGGTCCCGCGACCGGACCGGAGACCGTCCCGGCGACCGGTCCGGCCACGGCCACGCGCGAGCCCGGCGTCGCGGCGGCCTGCGCGGACGCGGCCCCGGCGACCACCCCGACGACCGCGAGGACGACGACGGCCACGGCGTGGCGGCCCCAGCTCGACCTCGGCACGGCAGCGGTCCCCTCTCGACCCTCGGGTCCGGGGGCGACGCCCCGTCCGCGACGGGCCGCCCTCCGGCGTGGGAAGGATCCCACCGCCGTGACCTGCGGGTCAACGACCGCCACGCCCGCCCGCACCGGTCACGGCCGGGTGCCGGGAACCGGCGCGGGCCGGGTGTCGTTGCGAGGGGTACGCCCCTGAGAAAGGATCGTCACGTGCGCTCCCGGACCCGCGCGTCCCTGCTCGTCCCGCTGCTCGCCGTCGCCGGCCTCGTCGCCGCCCCGGCGTCGGCCCTGGTGCTGCCCGCCGCGGAGCCCGTGACGATCTCGTCGGACATCACCGACGAGGTCGGGGCCCTGGCGGGCTCGGAGGCCGAGGTGCAGTCGGCGCTCGACGAGCTCGCGGCGGAGACGCCGTACCAGCTCTACGTCGTGTACGTGGCGGACTTCGCCGGGCAGAACCCCGTGGACTGGGCGCAGGCGACGGCCGCGCAGTCGGGGCTCGGCGGCTCGGACCTGGTGCTCGCGGTCGCGACGGAGGCCGAGCGGTACGCGCTGGTCCCGCAGCAGGTCGAGGGGCTGTCGAGCGGTGAGGTCGAGGCGGCGGCGAACGCGGCGGAGGACCGGCTGTCGGCGGGCGACTGGGCGGGGGCGGCGGTCGCGACGGCCGACTCGCTGCGCGCGTCGGCGACGGGTTCGGGCGGCGGTGGCGGCGGCTTCGTGTGGGCGCTGCTCATCGGGCTCGTCGTCATCGGCGGACTGTTCGCGCTGCCCGCGTTCCTGGCCCGGCGACGCCGCGACAAGCAGCTGGGCCCGCCCCCGCAGCCGCAGGCGGCCGGTCCCGTGGACGAGCTCGCGGCCCTCCCGACGGCCGAGCTCGACAAGCGCTCGTCGTCGGCGCTGGTCCGCATCGACGACGCGCTGCGCTCGTCGGAGGAGGAGCTGGGCTTCGCGCAGGCGCAGTTCGGGCCCGACGCGACGCGCGAGTTCGAGACCGTGCTGACGGGCGCGAAGCAGCAGGTCACCGAGGCCTTCCGGCTGCGTCAGACGCTCGACGACGACATCCCGGACACCGAGCCGCAGGTCCGCGAGACGGCGACGCGCATCCTGCGGACGGTCGCGCAGGTCGCCGCCGCCCTCGACGCGCAGAAGTCGTCGTTCGACGCGCTGCGCGACGTCGAGTCCCGCGCGGGCGACGCGCTCGACGCGCACGAGCGGGAGGCCGCGGCGCTGCACGCGCACGTCGACACGGCACGCGCGACGCTCCAGACGCTCGCGACGCGCTACCCGCCGACGGCCCTGGCGTCGGTGACGCACAACCCCGACCAGGCCCGGATGCTGCTCGACGAGATCACCTCGACGCTCGCGCAGGGCCGCACCGCGCTCGAGCAGGGCGACCGGGCGACGGCGGTGCGGTACGCGCGCGCCGGCGAGGAGGCCCTCGGCCAGGTGCGGGTGCTGCTCGACGCGGTGGACCACGCGGGCACGGACCTCGCGTCGGCGGGGCCGCGCCTGGACGCGGCGATCGCGTCCATCACGTCCGACATCGCCGACGCCGACCGCCTCGGCCCGGGCCGCCCGGACGTGGCACCCCGCGTGCAGGACGCGCACGCCGCGGTCGCCGTCGCACGAGCGGCGCGGACCGGCGAGGGCGACCCGCTCGCGGCGCTGCGTGGGATCACGGCGGCGGAGGCGGCGATCGACTCGGCGCTCGCCCCGCTGCGCGAGGCGCGGGAGCGGGCCGACCGCGCGCGCCAGCTCCTCGACGAGACCCTCGGCCGGCTGCGGTCGTCGCTGCGCGCGACGAGCGACTTCGTCGCGACGCGGCGCGGAGCTGTCGGCCCGGAGGCGCGGACGCGGCTCGCGGAGGCGGAGCGGCTGTTCCGGCAGGCGTCCGACCTGGCGACGACCGAGCCCGAGCAGGCGCTGGAGCTCGCGCACCGCGCGGAGCAGCTCGTCGCCGACGCGCAGCACCTGGCGCAGGCCGACGTCGAGCAGGCCGACGCGTACCGCTACCAGGGCACCGGCCGGGGTCGCGGTGGCATGGGCGACGCGGTCAACGGGGTCGGCGGGATGGTCCTCGGCGGGATCCTGCTCGACTCGATCCTGCGGGGCGGCGGCGGCTGGGGCGGTGGCGGCGGGTTCGGCGGCGGCGACGGCGGCGGGTTCGACGGCGGGGGCTTCGGGGACGGCGGGTTCGGCGGCGGGTTCTGACACGCTGCGGCACGCAGGCAGGACGTACGACGGACGGCACGACGACAGAGCGAGGGAAGGCACGAGGCGATGACCGAGAAGCAGAGCATCTTCGGACGGATCAGCCAGCTGGCGCGGGCGAACATCAACGCGCTGCTCGACCAGGCCGAGGATCCGCAGAAGATGCTGGACCAGCTGGTGCGCGACTACACCAACTCCATCGCGGAGGCGGAGAAGGCGATCGCGCAGACCATCGGCAACCTGCGCCTCGCGGAGCAGGACTACAACGAGGACGTCGCCGCGGCCCGCGAGTGGGGCGGCAAGGCGATCGCCGCGTCGACGGCCGCCGACCAGGCGCGCGCCGCGGGTGACACCGCGAAGGCCGACCGGTTCGACAACCTCGCGAAGGTCGCGCTCGGCAAGCAGATCCAGGCCGAGGGCGAGGTCCGCGACTCCGAGCCGATCATCGCGTCGCAGCGCGACACGGTCGAGAAGCTCAAGTCCGGGCTCGCGATGATGAAGGACAAGCTCGGGCAGCTCAAGCAGCGCCGCGACACGCTCGTCGCGCGGCAGAAGTCCGCGCAGGCGCAGCAGACGGTGCAGACCGCGATCAGCTCGATCAACGTGCTCGACCCGACGAGCGAGCTGTCCCGCTTCGAGGACAAGGTGCGCCGCGAGGAGGCCTACGCGATGGGCCAGGCCGAGCTCGCGGCGTCGTCGCTCGACTCGCAGTTCGCCGAGCTCGAGACGTCGGGCGCGCAGATCGAGGTCGAGGCGCGCCTCGCGGCGCTCAAGCAGGGCAGCGCCCCGCAGGCCCTCGGCACGACGCAGGTGACGCCGCAGCTCGAGGCCGCGCCGGAGCAGTGACCGCCCGGTCGCGTCCGGTCGACCGGGCGTGACCGGCACGCACGAGGCCGACGGCACCGGGTGGGGGTTCCCGGTGCCGTCGGCCTCGTGCTGCCGTGCCGCACGCCGTCTCGCCCGCCGTGCCGCGGGCGGTGGCGTCAGGACGACGGGGTTCCCGTCACGTCCCAGTTGTGCGGGTTGGCGTTCTCGTAGTCGTGCAGGCTGTCGAACAGCGCGCTCTTGATCTTGCGCACGATCTCGACCTGCTGCGCGTTGCGCCGCGCACCGGGCGTCGCGACCGACTGGACGGTCGGCGCGACGAGGGCCGTCGCGACCGTGGAGTGCCCGCCTCCGACCTGCACCTGGAGGTTCATCCACCCGGCGCCCGTGTAGCCCTGCAGGTCGAGGTGCACGTGGCCGGGGATCAGCCCGCCCGCCGCACCCCACAGGTGCCCGTACGTGAGCTGGTTGATGACGGCGACCGCGCCCGCGTGCACCGCGGCGCCACCACCGGGCAGCGGGTTGTTCATGACCCCGCCCTGAGCTGTCTGGATCGGCATGGTCCGCCCCTTCCTCAGTGGGTGACGCCGGGGTTGGCGACCGCGGCACCGACGACGTACGCGGTCTTCTGGTTCTGCGGGACCGCCGTGACCTCGGGCGACGCGCTGAAGGTGATCGTGAACGAGCTGTTGTCCGTGCTGCTCGTGACGGTGCTGCCGTAGGCGCCCTGGGAGAAGCTGCCGAGCTTGATGAAGCCGAACAGCGTGAGGTTGCCGCTGACCTTCTCGTCCCACGACTGCGCGAACGTCGCGTAGTCGGCGTGCTCGTACGTGATGGTGATCGTCGGGTAGTTCGCGACGAGCAGGTTGGTCAGCACGCCGAAGTTCCCGCCGTCGGCGACGGGCCCGAGTCGGTACGGCGGCGCGGACAGGAACTGGAAGCCGGTGACGTCCTGCCCCGAGTTCGCGACGGCCTGCGCGACCGGGTCGGGCGCGTAGAACCCGACGTTCGTCGCCTGCTGCCACGGCGTCGGCGCGAGCGGCACCATCGAGTAGCCGGCGTACACGATCGACACCGAGCACTCGGTGCTCGTGCCCGACGTGCGGGACATGTCGTACGACGCGCTCGCCTCGGTGGAGAACTCCAGCCACGAGCCGACCGAAAAGCCGACCTGCCCGTCGACGTTGACGCCGAGGGTGTTGTCGCTCGACGACGTGGTCGTCAGGTCGATCTCGATCGTGCGGCCCGTGTTGGCGAGGTCGTTGTTGATCGACGCGACCGACGACGCGACGGACCAGCCGACGTTCCAGCCGAGCGTCGCGCCGGTGTTCGGGTCGAACGTCTGGATCCCGCCGTTCTGGGCGCTCGGGCTCATGGTGTTGCCCTTGAGCTGCGCGAGCGTCCACGCGCCGTTGAGCAGCTGGTCCTGCAGGCCGTTCACGGGCTGCATGAGGTTGAGGTACACCGCGACGTCGGTGATGATCTGGTCCGCCGACGCGGGCGCGAGCGGCAGCAGCACCTTGAGGTTCCGCGCCGACGCCATCTGCGTGTACGTCAGCGGCTTCGCGGACCCGGACCACTGCGAGCCGAGCACGTACCCGATGACGTAGTCCTGCTTGGTGGGCGCACCCACGGCGGCGCGCTGCGCGTCGGTGATCGGGCCGTAGATCGCCTGGTAGTCGCTGACGATCGTGCCGGCCTGCACGGTCGCGTTCGACTGCGCTGCGGTGAGCTTGGCCTGGTCGGTCGTGCTGAGCTGGAAGACCAGGTCGTTGAGCAGCCCCACGTACGCGTTGGCGAAGCCGCCCGCCGGTGACAGCTGGACCGTCCCGGGGATGTCGCCCGGCTGCACGAGCGCGTTCGCGTAGCCGTAGGTCGCGTCGTTGAAGACCTGGTTGGCGTTCTGCCAGTTCCACGCGAAGTCGCCCTGCGCCGGGTACTGCACCGGGTACAGCGTCGACTTGAACGTGTCCTGCACGGCGGCCATCGCCTTGGACTGGAGCGCGGAGTAGAACTGCGCGCCCCCGGTGGTGTCGGTCATCGGAACTTCTCCCCTGCTTGGTCGGACATCGGGTACCGCGACGTCCACGCTGCCGGGGGGCGCGTCCGCTGCCCTCGTCAGAATTGATGAAACTGCCGCACCTGCCCGACGACCGCGGGCAGGTCGCACGTGCGGTGGGCGAGCGCGACGGCGGCGAGCTGCGAGGAGACGCCGAGCTTGCTGAGGATCGACCGGATGTGGCTGCGGACGGTCGTGAGCGACACGCTCTGCGCCTCCGCGATGGCCACCGCGGGGAGCCCCCGGACCATCGCGACGAGGACGTCGACCTCGCGTCGCGTGAGGGCCGCGAACAGCCGCGCCTCGCGCGCGTGCCGGCGCAGACGGGCCGCGGCCCCCGTCCGGTCGTCCCGGGCCTGCGGGTCGCGCAGCAGCAGGTCGACGCGCGCGACGACGTCGTCGACGGGCGGCTCGGTGCTGACGGCCGCGACGGCGCCGCGCTCGATCCCGCGCGCGAGCACCAGGGCGTCCGACCGCCGCCCGAGGACGAGCACCGCGGCCCCGTTCAGGCGGTGCGGCGGGGGTCCGTCGGGCAGCGCGCCGCGGGTCGCGAGGAGCAGGACGCTCGACGCGGTCGCGGCGTTCACCGGCGCGGGCAGGTCGGCCCAGGAGCGCGCGCACGCGGCCCACCAGCCGGTCGCCTGCAACCCACCGGCGAGGGCGCGGTCGAGCACGCCGTCACCGCCCAGCACCGCCACGAAGCCACGATCCCCCCTCGCGCCCCCCACCTGCGACAACGTCGCGGACGGGCGGCGCGCACGGCGACCGGTCGCGCACGGTGCTGCCCGTGCGGGCAGCGGTGGGGGCAGCGGGCGGGACGCGCCGGTCGCACGTACGCCGACCGACCGGCTCGCTCCCGGTCGTGCGTGCGGCGCCGGACGCGCGCCGACCCCGTCGTGGCGACCGCTTCCACGAGCGGAACGGTCACCAGGACGGGGTCGGCGAGACGGGGCCCGGCGCGGCGACCGTCTCCACGGGTGGGACGGTCACCAGGACGGGGTCGGCGAGACGGGGCCCGGCCTGCGGGCACCGCGGAGAGGCCGGGCCGGGCCCGGGGGGCGTGCGGGTGCCGCCGAGGGCTAGGCGGGTGTGCGGTCTCCTGCGCGGGCCACGACGACAGCGGCGAACGCCCGGGCGACCGTCGCGCCCGCGTCCGCGATCTCGGCGTCGTGCGCGGCCGTCGCGGTGTCCACGGCCGTGGTGTCGACGTCGTCGTGCAGGTCCGCCCACGCGTGCAACGTCGCGGGCGACGCCTCGGGGTGGAACTGCACGCCCCACGCCGACCCGACGCGGAACGCCTGGTACGGGTACTGCCGCGAGTGCGCGAGCCACGTCGCGGCACGCGGCAGGTCGACGATCGCGTCGGCGTGCATGCTCGGCATCGGCGTCGACCGGTGGTCCTCGGGGACGTCCGTGTCGACGAGCGCACCGACGACCGGGTCGCCGACGGCCTCGGGGCGCCAGCGCACGTCCACGACACCCGACTCGCGCCCGGGAGGCGCCGCGACGTGCACGCGCCCGCCTGTCGCCACCGCGAGCAGCTGCGCGCCGAGGCAGATGCCGAGCGTCGGCACGCCCGCCTGCACGGCGTCCGCGAGCAGGGTCCGGGTCTCCCGGACGCCGGGCTCGTCGTCGGACAGCGCGGACATCTGGCCGCCGAGGACGAGCAGGCCGTCGAGGGTGTCGGCCGGGCCGGTGGACTCACCGAGGTCGGCGCGCACGACGCGCACCTCGACTCCGTCGAGCCAGCCGGCGAAGCGGTCGAGCGGCACACCGGCGTCGAGCTGGACGACCGTGAGCACCGGGGCCGTAGGGGGCGTGGCAGCAGTCACGAGGCAGCACCGTACCCGCTCGACGGCCCGCGTCACCCGGGTCCTGCGGTCCATCCGTGACGTCGCCGCAGGTCGGACGTGAGGTGCGTCGCATGATCCACCTCCTCATCCCGTGCGCTGCGGCGTCGATAGGACGAGCGGCGTCGGGCAGTGGCGTCGCCCCCTCGTCCCGCACCCGAGAGGTCCCACCGTGCTGCGCACACCCCTCCCCCGACGGCTCCGCGCCGTCGCGACCACCGCCGTGCTCGTGCTGGCCGCTGCCGTGGGCGTGACAGCCCCGGCGGGCGCCGCACCCGTCGACGGCTACCCGCTCGCCGACGTCCCGGCCACCGGCGACGTGCAGACGTCGATCCCGATCACCGTCACCTGCCCCCTCGTCGACGACCAGCCCTGGACCATCGCGTCCTGGCTGACGTCCGAGGGCAACGGGACGGGCAAGACCTCGTGGGGCGAGGTCGTCGACAGCCAGAAGGTCTTCGTCGACTCCGTCTGGTTCGCCGCCGACGCGCCCGAGGGCTACGTCGAGGTCCGCTGCGGGTACGAGGACGGCGAGGGCACCGAGACCTGGGTCTCGAGCGACCGCTTCCCGATCGCGGTCGGCTCCGTCACCGCCGCGACCAGCACGTCGGTCGTCGTGGCACCCGTGCTGCAGCGGCCCGCACTGCTCCCCGTCGTCGCGACCGTCCGCACCGGGGGCGTCGCGGTGACGTCCGGCTCGGTGCAGTTCGCGCTCGACGGCGTCGACGTCGGCGAGCCCGTCGCGGTCGACGCGCACGGCGAGGCGCACGGCGACGTCGGCACGCCGGCCCCCGGCCACCGCAGCGTGACCGCCCGGTACCTCGGCGCCCCCGGCTTCGCCGCGTCGCCGTCGTCGCCGTCGCTGGTCACTGTGCTCACGGCCTCCGAGGTGACGCTGGACCTCCCCGCCACGGCCACCGACGCGTCCGACGTGCGGCTGCGCGCCGAGGTCTCCGGCAACCCGGACCTGCCCGCGCTCAGCGGCACCGTGACGTTCACCTGGGCGGACGGCACGCTCGGCTGGGCGCCGGTCGTCGACGGCGCCGCGGTGCTCGACCTGCCCCTGGGCGCCGGCCTGTACCCCGACGTCCGGGCCACCTACTCGGGCGACGACTTCCACGGCGAGTCCACGACCGACGCGCAGGACCTCGTCGTCTCCGAGCACGTCGCGCCGCGTCCCGTCGTGACGGTCGACGTGCCGGCCACGGCCGTCGCCGGCCCCGTCAAGGCGACCGTCACGGTCGCGGGCCCGCACTACGAGGCGGTCACGCCCGAGGGCGACGTCCAGCTCATCGTCCTCGACGCCCACGACGCGTACCTGCTGCACGTCAACGCGACGCTCGTCGACGGCAAGGTCACGGTCACGACGCCCGCCCTCGCGGCCGGCACCTACACGGTCCTCGCCCACTACTCGGGCAGCAGCACCCAGGGCGTGTACGCGCAGGCCGACTCGGTCGAGCACGCCCTGACGGTCACGGCCGTCGTGCCCACGCCCACGCCCACGCCCACGCCCACGCCCACGCCCACGCCCACGCCCACGGTGTACCCGACGCCCACGCCGACCGTCACGCCGACGCCCGCGCCGACCGCCCTGCCCGTCGCGGCCCTGGCCGGCTCGACGTCGGTCACCCCGCCGCAGCAGCCCGTCACGCTCGCCGCGCGCGGCTTCCTGCCCGGCGAGGTCGTGACGTTCACGCTGCACTCCGACCCGGTCGTGCTGGGCACGGCCGTCGCCGACCTCACCGGCGTCGCGACGCTCGTCACGACGGTGCCCGCGGGGACCCCGGCGGGTCTGCACCACGTCGTGGCGTCGGGCGGGACCTCCCTGCGCAACGCGCAGATCGAGCTGACCGTCACGGCCGCCGCACCGACCGTCGTGGCACCGGCCGCGTCGACGGCGCAGCTCGCGACCACGGGCGGGGACCCGGCCGCGCTCCTCGGCGTCGTCGCGCTGCTGCTCGTGGCGGGTGCGGCGATGGTCGCGGCGCCGCGGGTGCGGGCCGCCCGCGCGGCCACGGGCTCGCGCGCCTGACGGCCCACGCCCGACCTGCACCGAGGCCCGACCTGCACCACCCGGGCGGCGGTGTGCGACCCACGTCGCGCACCGCCGTCCGGCGTTCCCGGGCCGATGGCGACGACCGGTCGGCCCGGCCCCCCGCCCCGCCTCCCGACGGCCACCCGACCCGCCGGGGACGTGCAGCGCGCTCCCAGGCGACGCCCAGGTCCGGGGAGCAGACTGGGACGATGACCGGTGCGTCGCCCGAGCCCGAGGCCCGACTGCTCGTCGTCGACGACGAGCCCAACATCCGCGAGCTGCTCGCGACCTCGCTGCGGTTCGCGGGCTTCGAGGTGCACGCCGCCGCCGACGGCGGTGCCGCGCTGCGCCTCGCCCGCGAGACCGAGCCCGACCTCGTCGTGCTCGACGTCATGCTCCCCGACATGGACGGCTTCACCGTGACGCGCCGGCTGCGGGAGAAGGGCCAGCACGTCCCCGTGCTGTTCGTCACCGCGCGCGACGACACCGCCGACAAGGTCCAGGGCCTGACCGTCGGCGGCGACGACTACGTGACCAAGCCGTTCAGCCTCGAGGAGGTCGTGGCGCGCATCCGGGCCATCCTGCGCCGCACGTCCGCGGGCGTCGACGTCGCGTCCAGCGTCCTGCGGTACGCCGACCTCGAGCTCGACGAGGACTCCCACGAGGTCGTCCGCGGCGGGCACCCCGTCGAGCTGTCCCCCACCGAGTTCAAGCTGCTGCGCTACCTCATGCTCAACCCCGGCCGGGTGCTGTCGAAGTCGCAGATCCTCGACCACGTGTGGCAGTACGACTGGGGCGGCGATGCGAACATCGTCGAGTCGTACATCTCCTACCTGCGGCGCAAGGTCGACCACCTCACGGACGCCGACGGGCACCGGCTGCCGCCGCTCATCCACACCAAGCGCGGCGTCGGGTACCTGCTGCGCGAGTCGTCGTGACGGCACCTGCACCGGCGCCCGGACCCGACCTCGCCGACCCGCCCACGCCCGAGCCCCCGCCGGCGCGTCCCCCGCGGCTCGCCGGGCTGCGCGCCCGGTGGGCGGCCGTCCCCCTCGTGCACCGGCTCGTCGGCATCATCACCGTGCTCGTCGGCCTCGGCCTCGTGCTCGCGGGCGTCGTCAGCGCGACGCTCCTCGGCGGCACGCTGGTGCGGCAGGTCGACGAGAAGCTCGAGTCCGAGGGCGCGGTCCTCGCGCAGCAGCAGGTCGAGTCGCTCAACTTCGGCGGCAGCATGGCGCCCAACGACTACTACGTCCGCGTCCAGGTGCTCGGCATCGAGGACGAGAACCTGCCGTCCCGGTCCGCGCGGCTGCGGTACGGCACGCCCGTCGTCCCCGACCTCACGGGCGCCCAGGCGAACGCGCAGCGCGGCGAGCCGTTCACCGTCCGCTCGACCAAGGACGACTCCCGCTGGCGTGTCGTCGCCTACCCGGTCGTGTCGTCCGAGGGGTCCACGGGGTCGGTCGTCGTGGCCCTGCCCCTCGCCGACGCGCAGCACACCGTGAAGTCGATGGTGCTCGTGCTCGTCGTCAGCGGCGCCGGGATCGTGCTGCTCGGCGCGATCGCCGGGGCCTGGGCCGTGCGCCGCTCGCTGCGGCCCCTGCGGCAGATCGAGGCGACCGCGGCCGCCATCGCCGCGGGCGACCTGTCCCAGCGCGTCCCGAGCGCGCCCGAGCGGACCGAGGTCGGCCGGCTGTCCGTCGCCCTCAACGGGATGCTCACCCAGATCGAGCAGGCGTTCGCCGCACGCACCGCCTCCGAGGCCCGGATGCGCCGGTTCGTCGCCGACGCCTCGCACGAGCTGCGCACCCCGCTCGCCGCGATCCGCGGCTACGGCGAGCTCTACCGGATGGGCGCGCTCACCGAGCGCGAGCAGGTCGACGACACCATGCGGCGCATCGAGGGCTCCGCGACGCGCATGGGCGGGCTCGTCGACGACCTCCTGGCGCTCGCACGGCTCGACGAGAACCGCCCCCTGCGGCGCGAGCCCGTCGACCTCACGGTGCTCGCCGCCGACGCCGTGAGCGACCTGCACGCCCTCGACCCGACCCGCACCGCACGGCTCGTCCCCCTCGTCCCCGGGGCGCCGACCGGCCCGTGCGTCGTGCTCGGCGAGGAGGCGCGGCTGCGCCAGGTCGTCGCGAACCTCGTCGGCAACGTCGTCCAGCACACGCCGTCCGGCACCCCCGTCGAGCTCGCCGTCGGCGCGGGACCCGACGGGACGGGCGTCGTCGAGGTGCGCGACCACGGCCCCGGGATCGACCCCGAGCACGCCGCGCGGGTGTTCGAGCGGTTCTACCGCGTCGACGCGTCACGCGGCCGCGACTCGGGCGGCGCGGGGCTCGGCATGGCCATCGTCGCCGCGATCGTCACCGCGCACGGCGGCGTCGTGGGCCTGCGGGAGACCGACGGCGGCGGCACCACCGTCCGCGTGTCGCTGCCCGGCGCGTCGGGGCCGACGCCCGAACCGGGCTCCCCCGTCGACGCGGCAGGCTCTACGATGGCGCGTCCCGACCATCGGCGTGAGGCTTGATCCATGGGCGTCCACGACGCACCGCAGTGGTTGCTATCCGCGTTCCAGCGCAGTGTCCAGGGGGCAGGGGCGACGGCGACGACGGAGCAGATCCGTGACGTCGGCCAGTCGCTCGTCGACCGCTGGACCGAGCCCGGACGCGACTTCCACAACCTCAAGCACCTGGTCGACGTGCTGGTCCGCGTCGACGAGCTCGTCGAGGAGACGCACGAGCCCGACCTCGTGCGGCTCGCCGCCTGGTACCACGGTGCGATCTTCGACTCCGCCGAGCGCAAGGCCTACGCCAACCGCGGCGGCGAGGACGAGATCGCGAGCGCACGCCTGGCCGTCGACGAGCTGACGTCGCTCGGCGTGCCCGAGCGGTCAGCTCGGCGCGTGCACGACCTCGTCGTGGCGCTCGTGCGGCACTCGCCCGACCCGGCCGACTTCGACTGCGCCGTCCTGTGCGACGCCGACCTGGCCGTGCTCGCCGCCGAGCCGCAGCGCTACAAGGCGTACCTGCACGACGTGCGCGCCGAGTACGCCCACCTGCCCGTCGAGCACTACGTGCGGGCGCGCCTGAAGATCCTCGACAAGCTGCTCGGGCGGCCGTCGCTGTTCTCCAGCCCCCTCGGGGCGGCGTGGGAGGAGCCCGCGCGGCAGAACATCTCCGCCGAGAAGCAGCGGCTCGAGAAGGAGCTCGCGAAGCTCGACGCCGCCGCGCTCGCCGCGGCCGACGCGGACGCCGCAGCCCTGGAGGCCTCGGACGACGCGGCCGCGCAGGCCGCCGTGCGCGCGGCGACGCACGGGTCCTAGCCCGCCGCGCACGCCGCCGAGCGGGTGCGGCGCGAGGCTCGTCGACCCAGGTCGGCTCCGGGCAGCGGCGCGCGCGCCCGCCCGTCGGGGCACGGGTGCCCTCCACGGCGGTGGTGAGGCCAGGGCCGGCACCAGGCCCCGTCGCCCTCCGGCCGTCGTCGAGCCGTCCACAGCCCCGCCCGACGGGCCTCGGCCCACGAGACGTCGCCCCGCACCCGATCCGCCGTCCGGCCGATGCCTAGCGTCGTCCCCACGGGGTGCCGCCACCAGGGCGCACCTGCGAGCGGGAGGTCCACATGAGCAGGTACGAGGTCGACAGCGCCCACGTCGCGCAGGCAGCAGCCGGGGTCCAGGCGCGGGCCGCGTCCATCCGCAGCGAGGTCGCCGCGATGCACCGCCAGCTCGCCGACCTGCAGGGGACGTGGCGCGGCTCGGCGGCGACGGCCTTCGCCGGGGTCCTCGCGAGCTGGTCGCAGACCGAGACGCGGCTCGAGCAGTCGCTCGACCAGATCAGCGCCGCGATGCACAGCGCGGCCCAGACCTACGCCGACGCGGAGGCCCAGGCGTCGCGGCTGTTCACCGCCTGACGCGGTCGGTGGGTCCAGCCGACCCGCGGGCCACGACGCCCGCGGGTCGGGCGGCGCCTACGCTCGGGAGGTGAGCGTGCTCGTCGACCCCCCGATGTGGCCCCGGCACGGCGTGCTCTGGGCGCACCTGGTGAGCGACACGTCGCTCGACGAGCTGCACACGTTCGCCGAGCGCGCGGGCATCCCCCGGCGCGGCTTCGACCTCGACCACTACGACGTGCCGGACAGCCGCGTGGTCGAGCTCGTGGCCCTCGGTGCGGTCCAGGTCAGCGCGGGCGAGCTCATCCGCCGCCTGCGCGCCTCCGGGCTCCGGGTGCCCGCCCGCGAGCGCGGTACGCACCACCACGGGTAGCCGTCGGCGGACCGCCCACCGTCCGGCGTACGCTCCCGACATGCCGCACCTGCGCCCGCTGGACCAGTCCTCGAAGCTCAAGAACGTCCTCTACGAGATCCGCGGCGCAGCGCTCGACGAGGTCGCACGGCTCGAGGCCGACGGGCACACCATCCTGCGGCTCAACACCGGCAACCCCGCCGCGTTCGGGTTCGAGGCCCCGCACCAGATCGTCCGCGACGTCATCGCGTCGATCCCGCTCGCGCACGGCTACACCGACTCGCGCGGCATCCTGTCCGCCCGCCGCGCGGTCGTCACCCGGTACGAGACGGAGCCCGGCTTCCCCGAGATCGACGTCGACGACGTCTTCCTCGGCAACGGCGTCTCCGAGCTCATCACCATGGTCATGCAGGCCCTGCTCGACGAGGGCGACGAGGTCCTCATCCCCTCCCCCGACTACCCGCTGTGGACGGCCATGACGTCGCTGTCCGACGGCGTCCCCGTGCACTACCGGTGCGACGAGTCGAACGGCTGGCAGCCGGACCTCGACCACCTGGAGTCGCTCGTCGGGCCGCGCACCAAGGCGATCGTCGTCATCAACCCGAACAACCCCACGGGCGCCGTGTACTCGCGCGAGGTGCTCGACGGCATCGCCGCGATCGCCCGCCGACACTCGCTGCTCGTGCTGTCCGACGAGATCTACGACCGGATCCTGTTCGACGGCGCCGTGCACACCCCCATGGCGACCGTCGCCCCCGACCTGCTGTGCCTCACGTTCAACGGCCTGTCGAAGACGTACCGCGTCGCCGGGTACCGCTCCGGGTGGCTCGTCGTGACCGGCCCGCGCGACCACGCGCAGGGCTTCCTCGAGGGCATCGAGCTGCTCGCCTCGACCCGCCTGTGCCCCAACGTGCCCGCGCAGCACGCCGTGCAGGCCGCGCTCGGCGGCGTGCAGTCCATCGACGCGCTCATCGCCCCCGGCGGGCGGCTGCACGAGCAGCGTGACGTCGCGTGGCGCGGCCTGACGTCCATCCCCGGCGTCGACTGCGTGCGGCCCGACGGCGCCCTCTACCTGTTCCCGCGTCTCGACCCCGAGGTGCACGAGATCCACGACGACGCCCGGCTGGTGCACGACCTGCTGGTGAGCGAGCACATCCTGCTGGTGCAGGGCACGGGCTTCAACTGGCCGACGCCCGACCACTTCCGCATCGTCACGCTGCCCGAGGCCCGCGTGCTGGCCGACGCCGTCGAGCGGATCGGCAACTTCCTGTCGTCCTACCGCCAGTGACCCTGGTGTGGAAGGTGTGTCGCGGACGACGCGACGAACCTTCCACACCAGGACGAGCCCCAGCCGGGCGACGCGACGGCACGACGGCACGTCGACGCGCGGCCGACGGGCGCTCCGCCGTCGCCCCGGGCACGCCCGGGGTCAGGACGCCGCGAAGCGGGCGTGCACGCGCCCCTCGACGGTGATGTCCTCCGGCTTGAGGTCCAGCGCGCCACCCGCGGCCGCCCCCGCGCCCGCCCGCGCCATCTGCATCGCCGGGGCCGGCGTCGTCGGGGCGCTGCCGTCGCCGAGCATCCCCGGGTCGGCGACCGCGACCGGCCGCACGTCCGACAGCCCCAGGCTGTGCGCGTAGGACGTCGCCTTCGCGACGGCGTCGTGCACCGCCCGGTCCCGCGCGTCGGCGGTGAGCCGCTCCCGCGTCGCCTCGGTCAGCGCCCAGGTGATCCCGCCGACGCTCACGCCGTCGCGGGTCGCGACGTCCTCGACCCACAGGGCCAGCCGCACGAGGTCCTTGAACTTGACCTCGACCTCCACCGCGGCGTGGTGCACGAGCGGCAGCTGCTTGCCGTCCTGGTTCCACGGGCGCTGGCTCCACACGCGCACCCGGTCCGACGACCACCAGGTGACCGCGGGCGACGGCTCCTCCTGCAGGTGCTGCACGTCGCCGGCGATGCGCCCGTGCTCCGCGACCACGCGCCGCACGACGTCCTCGCGGTCGCGCCCCTCGAACCCGACCGTCAGGGTGACCGTGCCGCGCTCCGCGGGCCGGTGGTGGTCGAAGCGTCCCTCGACGGTGACGGTCGTCTCTCGCATGCGGCGATCCTAGGTCGCCGCCGACCCGCGCCGGACCACGTCCCCGCAGGTCGCCGCACACCCGCCCACCCCGCCCGCGACCGCCGAGCCCGGCCTCCGGCGCACCCGCCCGCGGCCGCCGTGCGCCGCCCCCGGCGCACGACCCCGGCTGGCACACTCGCGGGGTGGTCCGCTACCCCCGCCCGCTCGTCCCCGGCGACGTCGTCGCCGTGCCCGCCCCGTCCGCAGGCGTCGAGGAGCGGCACCGCGCGCGGCTCGACGTCGCGGTCGCCGCGGTCCGCTCCCACGGCTGGGGCGTCCGCCTCGGCGCGCTCGTCGACGGCACCGGCATCGCGAGCGGCCCGCCCGCCGACCGTGCGCGCGAGCTCACCGCGTTCCTCACCGACCCCGACGTGCGCGCCGTCGTCCCGCCGTGGGGCGGCGAGATCGCCCTCGACCTGCTGCGCCTGCTCGACTGGGACGCCCTCGCCGCCGACCCGACGTGGTTCGTCGGCTTCTCCGACATCTCCACGCTGCTGCTGCCGCTGACCCTGCGCACCGGGGTCGCGACCTTGCACGGGCAGAACCTCATGGACACCCCGTACCGCGTCCCGGCCCCGCTCGTGCCGTGGACCGACGTCGTGACGACCGCGCCGGGCGCGACGATCACGCAGGGCGCCGCCGAGCGGTACCGCGCGCAGGGGTTCGACGACTACGCACAGCACCCCGACGTCGACGCGTTCACGCTCGACACCCCGGGCGGGTGGACGCGGGTCGACGACGACGACCCGGTCGAGGTGTCGGGGCGGCTCGTCGGCGGGTGCCTGGAGACCGTGTCCCACCTGGCCGGCACGCCGTACGGCGACGTCGCCGCGTTCGCCGACGCGCACGCGCCCGAGGGCCTCGTCGTGTACCTGGAGTCGGCGGGCGGGGACTCCGCGGACGTGACGCGGCGCCTGCTCGCGCTGCGGTACGCCGGCTGGTTCGAGCGGGCCACCGCCGTCCTGCTGGGCCGCACGCGCGGTGCCGAGCACCCGGGCTGGACGCACCACGACGCCGCCCGGCACGCGCTCGGCGACCTCGGCGTCCCGGTCCTGGTCGACGTCGACTGCGGGCACGTCCCGCCGCACCTGGCGCTCGTCAACGGCGCCCTGGCGACCGTCCGGCACGACGCGGGCGGCTCGACGCTCACGCAGCGCCTGGTCTGACGGCGCGGGACGCGACGAGGGGCCGGCCACCCGCAGGTGACCGGCCCCTCGTGCCGTGCTGGTTCGTGCCGGTACGGCCGTCAGGCCGCGCGACTTACAGCGGGATCAGAAACCGCCGCCGAAGTCGTCGCCACCGCCGGCCGGGAGGGCCGGAGCCTTCTCGGGCTTGTCGGCCACGACGGCCTCGGTGGTGAGGAACAGCGCCGCGATGGACGCGGCGTTCTGCAGGGCGGAGCGCGTGACCTTGACCGGGTCGTTGACGCCCGCGGCCAGCAGGTCCTCGTACACGTTGGTCGCGGCGTTCAGGCCGTGACCCGTCGGGAGGTTGCGGACCTTCTCGGCCACGACGCCACCCTCGAGACCGGCGTTGACCGCGATCTGCTTGAGCGGGGCCTCGATCGCGAGCTTGACGATCGCGGCACCGGTGGCCTCGTCACCCTCGAGCTCGAGCTTCTCGAACGCGAGCGCGCCGGCCTGGATGAGGGCCACGCCACCACCGGCGACGATGCCCTCCTCGACGGCCGCCTTGGCGTTGCGCACGGCGTCCTCGATGCGGTGCTTGCGCTCCTTGAGCTCGACCTCGGTGGCCGCGCCCGCCTTGATGACGGCGACGCCGCCGGCGAGCTTCGCGAGGCGCTCCTGGAGCTTCTCGCGGTCGTAGTCCGAGTCGGAGTTCTCGATCTCGGCGCGGATCTGGTTGACGCGGCCGGCGATCTGGCCGGCGTCGCCCGCACCCTCGACGATCGTGGTCTCGTCCTTCGTCACGACGATCTTGCGCGCCGTGCCGAGGACCTCGAGGCCCACCGTGTCGAGCTTGAGACCGACGGTCTCGGAGACGACCTGGCCGCCGGTGAGGATGGCCATGTCCTGCAGCATCGCCTTGCGGCGGTCGCCGAAGCCCGGCGCCTTGACGGCGATGGACTTGAACGTGCCCTTGAGCTTGTTCACGACGAGCGTGGCCAGGGCCTCGCCCTCGATGTCCTCGGCGACGATGAACAGCGGCTTGCCGGACTGGATGACCTTCTCCAGCAGCGGCAGCAGGTCCTTGACGTTCGAGATCTTCGACTCGACGAGCAGGACGAACGCGTCCTCCAGGACGGCCTCCTGACGCTCGGGGTCGGTCACGAAGTACGCCGACAGGAAGCCCTTGTCGAAGCGCATGCCCTCGGTGAGCTCGAGCTCGAGGCCCAGCGCGGACGACTCCTCGACCGTGATGACACCCTCCTTGCCCACCTTGTCGAGGGCCTCGGCGATGAGCTCGCCGATCGCGGTGTCACCGGCGGAGATGGCGGCCGTGGCGGCGATCTCCTCCTTGGTCTCGACCTCCTTGGCCTGCGCGAGGAGCTGCGTCGTGACGGCCTCGACGGCCTTCTCGATGCCCTTCTTCAGCGCGATCGGGTTCGCACCCGCGGCCACGTTGCGCAGGCCCTCGCGGACGAGCGCCTGGGCGAGGACGGTCGCCGTCGTCGTGCCGTCACCGGCGACGTCGTCGGTCTTCTTGGCGACCTCCTTGACGAGCTCCGCGCCGATCTTCTCGAACGGGTCGTCGAGGTCGATCTCCTTGGCGATGGAGACACCGTCGTTGGTGATCGTGGGGGCGCCCCACTTCTTGTCCAGGACGACGTTGCGGCCCTTCGGGCCGAGGGTGACCTTGACGGTGTCGGCGAGGACGTTGAGTCCCCGCTCGATGCCGCGCCGGGCCTCCTCGTTGAAGGCAATGATCTTGGCCATGGGGCTGTGATCCTTCACTCGGTTGCGTGGTGGCCGCTGGGTGCCCGCGACGGACGGGACGCCGCGCGCGGTCCTGTCCCGCGCCACGACGGCCCTCACCGGGCGGCCGATGCTTCTGTCACTCTCTACCCGAGAGTGCTAAGTCCAATGGTTAGCACTCGACCCCTGCGAGTGCAAGGCGCGTTCGCCCAGGGACGAGCCCCGACGGCCGTCCCGCGGGGCCTGTGGACGGGTCGGTGCCGCTCGTGGTCGCGCCTGCGCGCCGGTGAAGTTGGACACGGGTCTAGGGTGCGCGTGTGCGAGGTCACGGTGCCGTGGTCGACGAGGTCGTCGACGACGCCGCCGTGCGCGCGCCCGGCCGGAGCACGACCCGGCACCACGGGCCCGTCGCCCGTCCGGCTCCCCGTGCCCTCCCCGGGCAGGACGCCACGGAGGCCCCCGCGACGACGTCCGCGCACCGCGACGCCCCCGTGCGCACGTCCGGTGGGCGCCGCGGCCGGGTCGCCACCGCCCGCCCGGTCACCGCCGTGCTCGGTGCGCTCGCCGTCGCCACGGTCCTGGTGGCGCAGCTCCCGCCCGCCGGGCACCCGACCCCCCCGACACCGCCCGCGGCCGCGGTCGTCGGCCCGCCCGCCGCGTACGCGCGCATCGCGCTGTACCAGGAGGGCGTCGCGCTGCTGCCCGACGGCACGCGCGACGAGATCCCCGCCGGCACCGACCCGACGTTCCTCGCGGGCACGCGCGTGCTCGACCCCGCGGCCCGCACGATGGCCCGGGCGGTCGCGGCGACGACGGTCGCGGCGGGTGCGGCCACGGTGCCGCCCGGCTCGGCCGACGCCGCCGCAGCGCAGCGCGCCTGGCTCGCGGCGGGGACCGTGCCGGGCGCGGACGGCCCGTACGCGTCGATGTCCCGGGCGGCGCTGCTGGACCTGCACACCCTGCTGCTGCCGGGCGGGGCGGCCGTCGCGGGCTGGTCGGAGAAGTGGCGGTACGTGTGGCCGCGCGACGCGTCGTTCGTCGCGGTGGCGCTCGCCCGCACCGGTCACGTGGACGACGCGCTCGACGTGCTGGGCTTCCTCGACGGCGTGCAGGCGGACGACGGGTCGTTCGAGGCGCGGTACCTGCCCGACGGGTCCGGCCCGCCCGACGACCGCGGGCTGCAGACCGACGGCACGGGCTGGGCGCTGTGGGCCGCGGGGCTGGTCGTCGCGGAGATCGCCGACCCGGCCGAGCGCGCCGCGGCCGCCGCGCAGCTCCGCCCGCTCGTGCTGCGGTCGGTCGAGCACGCGACGGGCCTGGTGGCGCGCACGGGCCTGCCGCCCGCGTCGCCCGACTACTGGGAGGTGCGCGAGAAGTCGCTGACGCTCGGCACGGTGGTCCCCCTCGTCGCGGGACTCCAGCAGGCGGAGGTGCTGCTGCGCCTCACGGGCGACGTCGCGCTCGCGGACACGGCAGGGCGGGCCGCGCTGCGCAGCCAGGTCGCGACGGTGCGCGCCTTCGCCGGGTCGGGGTACGCGCGGTACGCCGTGGGCGGTCACGCCGACGCGGCGACGGCCTTCCTGCTCAGCCCGTTCCTGCGGACCGCGCCGCCGGGGGCGCGGCAGGCGTGGCTCGACTCGGCGCCGACGATGCTGCGACCGGCGAGCGGCCTCGCGCCCGGTGCGGGCTGGCGGGACGACGGCGTCTCCTGGACCCCGCAGACGTCGCTGTACGCGTGGGTGGCCGCGGAGAACGGCGAGACCGGGCTCGCGCAGGGGTGGCTGGACTTCCTGGACGGGCACCGCACGGCCGCGGGGTCGATCCCGGAGAAGGTGCTGGCCGACGGCTCCCCCGCGGCGGTCGCGCCGCTCGGGTGGAGCGCGGCGTGCGTGCTGCTCGCGCTCGACGCCCTCGACGCGTCGGCGGCCGGCCCGGGCGACGCGCCCCGGTAGTCCCTGGGCGCACGCGCACCGACGACCCCGGAGGCCGCCGTCCGGGAACGGCGACGGGCCGCGCACCACGACGGTGTGCGGCCCGTGCGGAGCGCGTCCGCCCCTCGGTGGCTGGAGCGTCGGAGGGGCGGACGCGGTGACTCGGGTCTGGCGGCCGGGCCGGTCAGACGGGACGGACCTGCTCGGCCTGCGGTCCCTTGGTGCCCTGGCCCACCTCGAAGTCGACGTTCTGACCCTCCTCGAGGGTCCGGTAGCCGTCGACCTGGATGGCGCTGAAATGCACGAAGAGATCCTGGCCTCCGCCGGTGGGGGTGATGAACCCGTACCCCTTCTCGGCGTTGAACCACTTCACGGTGCCCTGGGCCATGCGAACTCCTCGACGATCGGTGCGCCAGGGGCTCCGCCGGCCCCTGGTGCGCGTGAGCCTAGTGGTCACAGCCCACGCACGACCAGGGTCATCTTGCAGGTGACCGCGCAGGTCGGCGCCCCGGTCGCCCGGTCAGCCCGCCGGGTCGCTCTTGAGGAGGACGACGATGCCGTCGCCCGCGTCCTCGGCCGACATCGTGACCGTGGTGATGCCGAGCGTCTGGGCGACGAGGTCGGCCGTGGGCTTGAGGTCCTCCGACGCGTAGAACACCGTGGAGTCGTCGACGCCGGCGCCGTCGGAGTTGCCGGTCGTGACCGCGGTGAACCCGGCGACGGTGAGCTTCTGCTGCTGCGTCCCCGCCAGACCGCCGATGCCGGCCGCGTTGAGCACCTCGACGGGCGTGCTGAGGACGGGCTGCGGCGCGGGCGGCGCCTCCGACTCGGTCGTGCCCGGGTCCTCGGTGCCCTCGGTGGGCTCCTCGGCGGTCCCGTCGGACGCGGTGTCGTCGGGCGCCTCGTCGTCGATCGTGGACGACCCGGGGTCGCCCGTCGACGGGTCGTTGAGCACGCCCCAGACCGTCACGGCGGCGTAGGCGAGGACGGGCGCGAGGACGAGGACCGCGAGGAACGGCCACCACTTGGCCCACGCCGAGCGCGGGGCGCGGTGGACGCCGCGGGGCGCGTCGGGGTCCGCCGGGACGTCGAACTCGTCGTCGGGGTAGGGGTAGTCGGCCTTGCTCACGGCCGCAGGCTATCCGCTCGACCTGTCGGTCAGGCGTCGGATGCGAGACGACGCGCGGTGCGGGCGCGCTGGCGGGAGGACCGCAGTCGTCGCAGGCGCTTGACGAGCATGGGGTCGAAGGCCAGGGCGGCGGGCTCGTCGATGAGCGCGTTGAGCACCTGGTAGTACCGGGTGGCCGACATGTCGAACAGCTCGCGGACGGCCTGCTCCTTGGCGCCCGCGTACTTCCACCACTGCCGCTCGAAGGCGAGGATCTGCTCGTCGCGCTCGCTGAGGCCCGACGTCGGGGCGCCGGCCGTGGCGAGTGCGGTGAGCGTGCCGATCGGGAGCGCGGCTGCGGCGTCCATGCGTCCTCCTCGGGTCCCGACCGGGCAGGTCGGGGGGCGACGGTCGGTGGGGCGGGCGGGTCGTCGCCCGACATCGTAGGTCGGAACCACACCGGTGTCATTCCGCCTCACCGGGTCGGGCGACGCGGGTAGCCTCGCGGGCGTGCACCCGGCTCCGCTCGACACGCTGGTCGCCCCCGACTGGGCCGCGGCCCTGGCCCCCGTGGAGCCACAGATCCGGGCGGCGGGGCAGTTCCTGCGCGAGGAGGTCGCCGCGGGGCACGGCTACCTGCCGGCCGGTGACGCGGTGCTGCGGGCCTTCGCGCGCCCCCTGGCCGACGTCCGCGTCCTGGTCGTCGGGCAGGACCCGTACCCCACGCCCGGCCACCCGATGGGCCTGTCGTTCTCGGTGCAGCCGGACGTGCGCCCGGTCCCCCGGTCGCTCGACAACATCTTCCGCGAGCTCGTCGACGACGTGGGCGTCCCCCGGCCCACCACGGGCGACCTGTCGCCGTGGGCCGACCAGGGGGTCATGCTGCTCAACCGGGTGCTCACCGTCCGGCCGGGCGCCCCGGCGTCGCACCGGCGGCGCGGCTGGGAGGCGGTGACCGACCGGGCGATCGCGGCGCTCGTCGAGCGCGGGGGTCCGCTCGTGGCCGTGCTGTGGGGGCGGGACGCACAGTCCCTCAAGCCCGCGCTCGGCGCCGTGCCGACCGTCGAGTCCGTGCACCCGTCGCCGCTGTCGGCGAGCCGCGGGTTCTTCGGGTCGCGCCCGTTCTCCACGGTCAACCGGCTGCTCGAGGCCCAGGGCGCGCCGCCGGTCGACTGGCGGCTGCCCTGAGGCCCCACGCCCCTGAAGCCCCACACCGGGACCCGCCGGCACCGCCGCGCGCGAACGCCCGTCAGGGCTGGCAGAGGCTCGTCGACGGCTGCTGCGCGAACATGAGGTAGACCTCGGGCGTCGGGCCCAGGTTCGCCCCCACCATGCCGGTGACGGTCGGCAGGTCGGCGCACCGCGACGTGATCGCGGCGGTGTTGTTGGCCCCCGTGATCCCGACGCCCGTCCAGCTCCACCACCCGGGCGTGTGGGCGGCGGGCACGGTGAACGTGAACTCGACGTGCTGGGTCGGCGCGATGCCGGGTGCGGAGAAGTTCGCGGTGACCTGGCCGTAGCCCGGGCCGGGTTCGCCCCACCAGCTGAGCGCGCGGACACCGACCACGGTGCAGGGCGTGCCGACCGGCGTGCCGTCGGCCTCGACCACCCGGCAGGAGTCCGGCGGCGGTCCCGGCGTGCGCCACGTCGCGGGCACGACGAACCCGTCGACGACCACGCGGACGCGGGTCACGTCCGCCGGGGCGACGGGAGCGCCCAGCGGGTACGTCTGGTCGGCGCCGGCGAACGCGCCCCCGGCGGTGCCGAGCACGCCTGTGCCGCCCAGGAGCGTCACGGTGACGGCGGCGCCCGCACAGGCGGACTCGTCGGCGACGCCGAGGCCGTCGAGCCGGACCGCGGTGGCGGCGGTGGCCGTCGTGGGCACGACCTCGACCGCCGTGGTCGTGCAGGCGGCGCGCGCGAGGACGGACGCGGGACGGGCCTGCACGTCGAGGCGGGATGCGCTCGCGGTGCCGACGGGGAGGACTGCGCCCAGCAGCAGCGCACCGAGCAGAGCGAGGACGGCGGCGGTGGCCGCGCGCAGCGCTCGGGGACCCCGCGGGCGGCCGCGGACGGCGGTCGGGACGAGGGCGGGACGCCGGCGACCCCGCACGCGGGCGCGCACGGCGGTGGGGACCGGGGCGGGAGGCAGCGGAGTCACGAGACGGACACCACCAGGGAGTGCAGGGCGGTCGCGACGACGGGCGCGACGAGGGGCAGCCGCATCTCGGCGCCGGTGACGGGTCCGCTCACGTCGAGCAGGACGGCACCCCCGGCGTCGTGCCCGGTGACCTCGACGGCCCGTGCGTCGCAGCCGGGCGCCCCGAGGTCGAGGCCGTGGACGTCGACCGCGACGACGTGGTCGGGGCCGTCGACGGTGGGCTCGTCGAGCACCGGGACGGTGGCGAGCCGGTCGCCGCAGGCAGGGGTCACGACAGCCGCGCCGGACGCGACGCGGTCGTGGGCGCCCACGGTCAGGCGGGAGGCGGACGCGGAGGTCACTCCCGCGAGCAGGACGAGGGCGAGGGCGCCGACGGCGACGGGCAGCCGGCGGCTGCGCGGGTCACGGGGTGGGTGCACCGGCGGCCTCCTCGTCGGTCAGGTCGCGGGCCGGCCACAGGAGCCAGCCGGCGAGGATCACGCCGAGCGCGACCCAGGTGAGCGGGGACCCGAGCACCGGGGTGACGGCGCCCAGGCCGGGGACGTGCCAGCGCACGACGCCCACGACGTCGTCCGCGGTGGGGTGCCAGACGTCGTCCCAGCCGTTGTTGTCGCCGCGGGTCGTCCAGCCGCCCTGGGCGTCGCCGCCGACGACGCGGTGCACGACGTAGCCGTCGACCCCGTCGGGGCGGTAGACGACGACGTCGCCGACCTGCGGGGTCCCGGTGCGGGCGACGACGAGGTCACCGGACGCGTAGGTGGGCTCCATGGAGTGCCCGGCGACGACGACGAGGGTCGTGCCGCCGCCCCACGTCGTCGGCCACAGGAAGGCGGCGAGGCCGAGGACGAGGGCCGCCGGCACCCATGCCACGAGCCGCCGCCGGCGCGCACGGGGGCGCCCGGGGGCCGCCGTCGGGCGCGTGGTGGGGGTGGTCGTGGTCACGGGTGCCTCCGTCACGGGGTGGGGTGGGGTCAGCGCTGCTCGAGGACGACGGTCACGGTGTCCAGCTCGGTGTGGCTGTCGAGGCCGGCACCGGTGAAGGTCGCCGTCGCGTCGGCGTCGGTGAACGTGCCGAGGACGTCGTCGCCGAGGTAGACGGTCCCGGCCCAGGCGCCGGTGGCACCGGAGACGGTGACCGCGAGGTCGACGGGGACGGCACCGTCCTGCGGCACGCCACCCGGGGTCCGGGTGGTCGCGAGCGTGGCCGTGGCGTTCTCGAACACCTCGCTGACGACGGGGGCGCTTCCGGACGCGACGCGGTCCTCGGCCGAGACGCTGAGCATCGAGGCGGACGCCGTGGCGAGCCCGGCGACGCCGAGCCCGACGAGGGCGACCGCGACGACGCGACGGCGCCGGTTCTTCTGCGCGGCCGGTGTGGTGGTCGCGGCGGTCTGGGGGGTGGTCTGGGTGGTCATCGTGCACCTCCTGGCCCGCACGCCGGGCTCCGGACGGTCCGGAGCGGTCGTGCGCACCGCTCTGTTGACGGTTCAACAATGCGACCGCCCAGTCACCCGTTCGGGGGACTCAGGTCCCACCGAACTGGACGAGCGTCCAGAAAACCCACCTCGACCTGCGCCGACGCACGGTCCTGTCAGGCGCGTCACAATGCTGCGGTGAGCACGACTGCCGACACCCCCCGCTGGTCCCGCTACGTCGCGATCGGCGACTCGTTCACCGAAGGCCTCTGGGACTCCCCCGACGGTCCCGACGCTGCTCAGCGCGGGTGGGCCGACGTCCTGGCCGCCCGCCTCTCGCAGCGACGCACCACCGCCGGGCAGGCACCGCTCGAGTACGCCAACCTCGCGATCCGCGGACGGCTGCTGCGGCCGATCCTCGTCGAGCAGGTCCCCGCCGCGCTCGCGATGAAGCCCGACCTGGTGAGCCTCGTCGGCGGTGGCAACGACATCCTGCGCCCCGCCGCGGACGTCGACCGCCTCGCCCGGCTCCTCGAGCAGGCCGTCGTCCGGCTCCGCGACGCCGGGGTCGACGTCCTGCTCGGCACCGGCGTCGACGCCGTCGAGAGCCCGCTCGTGCGCGCGACCCGCAGCCGCGTCGCGGTCTACAACGCGCACATCTGGTCCATCGCCCGCCGCCACGACGCCCACGTCCTGGACCTGTGGGGCATGCGCAGCCTGCGCGACTGGCGCATGTGGGCCGACGACCGCATCCACCTCACGACCGACGGGCACGCCCGGGTCGCACAGGCCGCGCTCGTCGGGCTCGGGCTCGCCCCCGACGAGGAGCGCTGGGACGACCCGCTCACCCCGCTCCCCCCGACGCCGCGGATCGCGCAGGTCCGCGACGACGCCAAGTGGCTGCGCGAGCACGTCTACCCGTGGGCCACCCGGCGGCTGCGCGGGCACTCCTCGGGCGACCTGCGCGTCCCCAAGCGGCCGGAGCTCAGCCCTGTCGAGTGACGCACCGGCCGGCGCGGCCCGCGCGCACGGCTAGTTGTCGACCACGCACGTCTCGAACGAGAACGTCTGCGTCCCGACGATGTTCGACGCGACCCGCGAGGTCGTCTGGAAGACGTACGGCCCGGTGAGCGACGGCACGACCGTCCGGTCGACCTTCCACTCGTCGCCGCCGTACCGCCACGCGTCGGGCGTGCGACCCGCCGACTGCAGCCGCTGCACCGCCGCGGTCAGGTCGACCGGCGTCTGCCAGGCCACGTAGAACGGCGACGTCCCGTTGCCGGTCACGGTCGTGACGACGCACGCGAGCCGGTCGGTCCAGGTGCCGTTCGCGAAGGTCACGGTGTACGCGGACGGCGTGACCACGGCGCCCGGCAGGTCGTAGTGGCAGACCTCGACGACGCGGACCTGGCCCGCGACCACGGTGTCGTAGGGCTGCCAGACGTCGGTGCGGCCGCTGATCCGCACGAGACCGACGCTGGGCGTGTCCTCCTGCAGCCGGTACTTCCACGACTCCGAGCCCTGCAGCGAGTAGCCCGTGCGCTGGCCGTTGAACGGCGCGCGGGACGTGTCGATGTACGCGGACCACGTGATCGGCGTCGTCGACTGCGTCGTCACGCGGATCGTGAAGCAGGCCTGCTGGCCGCTCGTCGCGTTCTTGAGGTCCCACGTCACGGACGTGTCGAACGCGGTGCCGTCGGGGCCCGGGTACACGGGAGACGTGGGGGTGGGCGGCGCCCACGTCGCGGCGACCGGCCACGTGCCGACCGACACGTAGACGCGCGCGCCGTTCGCGGTGGGCGGGACGAACGGGGTCGCGGCCGTCGCGGTGAACCGGCCCGCGCTCACGGTGCCGGTCCCGTCGAGGAGCGGCGTGCCCGCGGTGGTGGCGAGCAGCACGCGCCCGGCCGTGCACGTGCCGGACAGCCCCGTGACGACGACCTGGCTGTACTTCCCGGCGACCGGGGTGCCGGTCGGGGCGACCGTCGCAGGGCCGGTCGCGCACCGTGCGAGCGCCGCCGCGTAGGGGCGGGCGGGGCCGACGGCCGTCAGGCGCGCGGCGTGCGCGACGCCCGTGCCCAGGACGAGGACGACGAGCACGAGGACCGCCAGCACGAGTCCGGCGGTGCGGGGGCGCAGCGTGCGGCTCACGACGTCAGCCGGGGGTGGACGTGAGCGCGGGGCGCCGGTGGGACGCGGTGCCGTCGGACATGCCGTCCGGCACGCCGGAAGGCGTGGCGTCGGGGACGGCGTGCGCGTCGGCGGGAACCGTGCGGAGCAGGTCGTCCGTGGCGGCGAGGGCCGCCACGTCCGACGCGGCGGGCGGGACGTCGCTGTCCAGCTCGGGCTCGTCCTCGTCCTCGTCGCGTGCCGACGGCCACACGAGCAGGGCCACCGCGAGGAGCAGGCACGAGCCCCAGACCCACGGCGACGTGACGAACCGGCCGGCGAGGCCGATCTTCGGGACGTGGAGCTGCGCGACGCCGACGACCTCGGCGTTCGTCGGCGCGAACGGGTCGGTCCAGTCGTTGTTGTCGCCCTGGACGACCCAGCCGGTCGTCCCGTCACCGCCGACGAGGCGGTGGATGATCCGCGCCCCGCCCAGGTCCGCGGGCTGGTAGACGACGACGTCGCCGACCTGCGGCTCGCCGCACCGGGAGACCACGAGGTCGCCCGACTGGTAGGTCGGCTCCATCGACTGCCCGGACACGATCGTCAGGGTCGTGCAGCCGCCGAGCGTGGAGGGCCACAGCACCCACGCGGCGAGGGCGGCGGTCGCGTAGAGGACCACCGACGCGACGGCACGCAGCACCCGGCGCGCGCGGGGCGCACCGGGTGCCGTCGTGCCGTCGTGGGTCATCGGTGTCAGCTGTCGATGCTGACCGCGAACGACGCGATCGTGTTGTAGTCGGTCGCGGCCGGCAGCGCGAAGCTGACGACGCTCGCGGTGGTGAGGGCGGCGGGCAGCGTCTGCGGCGTGCCGAGCGCGGTGTAGGCACCGGCCGCGGTCTTCCACGCGACGCGGATCGTCTTGCCCTTGCAGTCGGCGTCGATGTTCGTGAACTGCACGTCGGCCGGGGCGAAGCCCGCGGTGCCGAGCGCCGGCGTCGCGTACTTCACGGTGACGGCGCCGGTCAGCGCCTTCTGGCAGGCGGCGTCGACGTTGACCGTGCCCGTCTCGGTGGTGCCGGTGCGCTGCAGGTTGAGCTGCGACGCGGACGCGAGCGACAGGCCGGCGACGCCGAGGACGGCCAGGCCGACGGCCAGGCCCTTGCGGGTCGAGAACTTCGAGGACGCCATGGTGACTCCTGGATCGTGACGACGCGGGTCGGCAGTCGTCGATCCGCACGGCCACCTCCTGTGGAGCGGCCGTCGCAGACGCTAGGTTCTGCCCATCGGCGCCGATACACGAGCCCTGGGTGCCAGCACCCGCCGCGCCGGGAACGTCGTTTTCTTTCACCCGGGACGGATCGCCCGCATCCGGACGGTCGTCGTGGAATCGGGCACCCCGGCGGGTCGTGCGCCCTAGGGCCGAACGGGTGAACCCGGCTCGGCCCCGCTGCGGCCGAGCGGGATCCGTGCGACGAGGCGCGCGCCGCGCGTCGCGCCCGGTTCGAGCGTCACGGTCCCGCCGACGAACGCGAGCCGCTGCCGCATCCGCGCGGTGCCGGACGGCCGGCCCGCCGTGTGCTCGTCGTACGTCTCGCCGTCGTTCTCGACCTCGACGAGGAGCACGCCGTCGGCGACGTCGACGCGGGTGACGATCGACGTGGCCGGGCCGTGCTTGAGCGAGTTGGTGACGCCCTCCTCGACGACCCGCACGGCGAGCAGCCGCTCGGGGATCGTCAGCCGTGGGTTCGCGGGGTCGTCGTAGGACCGCACCGCGTCGGTGACGTCGAGGCGGGTCGCGATGCTCGCGGGGAGCCGTCCGAGCAGCGCCCGGACGGCAGGCACGAGCCCGAGCTCGAGCCGGTCGGGGTAGAGCAGGCGGCTCATCTCGCGGACGTCGGCGGCGCGCGCCCGCTCGAGCTCGGCGCTGACCCAGCGCAGGTCCTCGAGGTCGCCCTCGTCGAGCCGTCCGGCGCCCGCGTGCTCGACGACCTGCGCGAGGCGGGCCTCGACGAGCACGAGCTTGTTCTGCAGCGTGCCGTGCAGGCCCTCGGCGACCTCGCGGCGGACGCGGATCTCCTCCTGCTCGAGCGCGCGGACCGCGTTCTCGACCTGGATGGCCTCGCGCTCGGCGGCACGCACCCGGGCACGCAGGCGACGGCGGGCGACGAGCCCCCACATGCCGATGGCCCCGGAGATGACGGCGATGATGAGCCCGGACAGCAGCTCGGTCTCGACGACCTCGGCGGTGGGGTCGTCGTACACGCCGAAGAGCTGCTGCGCGGCGACGCGCAGGACGGTGCTGCCGAGCGCCGCGAAGCCGAGCGCGAGCGCCATCTGCCACACGCGGGTCGCCCGGTGGGCCTGGACGGCCGCGAGCACGACGACGAGCCCGACGACGGCTGCCGCGTTGGCGCCGAGCCGGCTCCAGAGGCTGACCGACGCCCAGTCCTCCATGACCTGGCTGTAGATGTACGTGCTCTGCAGTGCCGCGCCGACGGCGTAGCCGGTGGCGACGATGGCGCTGGCCCGCAGCAGACCGACCCGGTCGCTGCGCAGGTCGCGCAGGCGTCGGGTGAGGGCGGTGGCGGACTCGTCGTCCACGGGGGTGCTGCGGGGTGTCGGCATCTCGTCCCTGCTGTCCGCCACGCGGGTGGTGCGGGCGTGGCGTCGGTCACGTGTGCGGCGCGCTCCGGTGCGGGCGGCTGCGGCGACGACGATACTGGCCGCGATGAGTGAGCCCCTGACGGACCCCGTGCGCGTCGCCGTGGTCGAGGACCAACCCCTCTTCCGGTCGATGCTCGAGCGCATGCTCGACGACACCGACGGGCTGCACGTCGTCGCGGCGACGGGGTCGGTCACGGACGCGACCCGCCAGCTCCAGCCGGGCGTCGCGGACGTCGTCGTGCTGGACGTCGACCTGCCGGACGGCAACGGGATCGCCCTGGGGGTGACGCTGCGCCGCCGCCAGCCGGACCTGGGCGTGCTGCTGCTCTCGGCGCACGACGCGATGGACCTGCTGCTGGACCTGCCGCAGGACGTGGCGGCCGGCTGGGGCTACCTGTCGAAGACGTCGTCGACGAGCGAGGAGGTCCTCGTCGCGGCGGTGCGCGCGGCTGCGGTCGGCGAGACGGTGCTGGACCCGACGCTGCTCGCCAAGATGGCGCCGCGGGCGGGCTCGGCGGTGTCGCGCCTGACCGACCGGCAGTACGACGTGCTGCGGCTGCTGGCCGAGGGGTTGTCGAACGCGGGCATCGGCCGACGTCTGGGGATCACGGAGAAGTCCGTGCAGAACCACGTGAACGCGCTGTACGCGACGCTCGGCATCGACACGGACCCGAGCCGCAACCCGCGGGTGAGCGCGGCGCTGCGCCTGCTCGCGGAGACCGGCCCGGCCTGACCTCTCCTGCTCCTTGCCGGCCATCGGTTCAAAGGTCCTCTTGACCGGTACAGATCCCCGTCCTACGGTAGGGACATCGGTTCTGTAGCGGTACAGAACCGGAGAGGAGAAGGAACCGTGCTCGACCAGTCGATCGCCCTGCTGCTCGCCCGCGACGCGTCCGTCGTCGAGTCCCACAGCGCACGCCCGTGGGCACCCGTCGAGGAGGAGCGCCCGCCCCGCGAGCACCGTCCGCGCGTGCCCCGCACCCGCCGGGTCGTCGCCCGGGCGCTGCACCGCGCCGCCGACGCCGTCCAGCCCGCCTGCCACTGGGACGCCGGGCAGGTCGCCCGGTGACCCTGGCACCGGCGCCGTCACCCGGGCGGGGAGCAGCGTCACCCGTCGGCACCACCTACCCTGTCCCGCATGTCGCGGAACAGGGTGGCGTCGTGCCGCGGGTGACGCTCCAGACGATCGCGGACAAGGTCGGCGTCAGCCGCATGACCGTCTCCAACGCGTTCTCGCGCCCCGACCAGCTCTCCGCCGACCTGCGGCGCACGATCCTCGAGGCCGCCGCCGAGCTCGGCTACGTCGGCCCCGACCCGTCCGCCCGCGCCCTCGCGCGCGGCACGACCGGCGCCATCGGCCTCCTGCTCACCGCGTGGGTGGGCGAGGCGCTGCGCGACCCCATCGCCGCGTCGTTCTTCGGCGCGATCGCCGAGGAGCTCTCCCCCACCGGCTACGCCGTCGCCCTGCTCCCCGGGGAGAAGGCCGCGCGCGACATCCCCCTCGACGGCGCGGTCGTCTACGCGTGCGGGGGCGAGTCGGCCGCGCTCGGCTGGCTCGTGCGACGCAAGCTGCCGCTCGTCTTCGTCGACCTCGACCCCATCCCCGGCTACCCGTCGATCCTGCTCGACGAGCGCACCGGCAGCCGCCTCGCGGCCGAGCACGTCCTCGGTCTGGGCCACCGCCGCATCGCGTTCTTCACGTGGGGCAACCGCGACCGCGGGGCGCTCGCCGACGGCCGTGACGCCGGGTCCGACTACGTCTCGCGCGCCCGCGTCGCGGGGGCCGTCGAGGCGCTCGACGCCGTGGGCGTCGTGCCCACCGCGTACGAGATCGCCGACAACCTCGACCACCTCGCCGCCGACGGCGCACGCGCGCTGCTCGCCGGCCCCGACCGCCCGACCGCCGTCCTGTGCTTCTCCGACCGCATGGCCGCCGCGCTCCTCGACGCCGCCGCCGAGGCCGGGCTGCGCGTCCCGCAGGACCTGTCCGTCGTCGGCTGGGACGACAGCCCCCTCGCGTCGCTCACGCGTCCGACCCTCACCACGCTGCGGCAGGACCTCACCGTCAAGGGGCGCGCCGCCGCGCGCACGCTCCTGGCGGGCATCGAGGGCACGCGGACCGGCACGGTCCCGGACGCGACCCGGACCGTCCTGCCCGTCGAGCTCGTCGTCCGCGAGAGCACCGGACCCGCCCCGCGCGACTGACGCCCGACGCCCGCGCCCGGCACTCGCGCCCCGGCACCCGCCCTCGCACCCGTCAGGTGTCGGGGTCGCCGATGTGCCCCGGGGCGGTGACCGACAGGACCCGCTGCACGAACGCGCAGTACTCCGCCATGTAGTGCCGCAGGAACTCCTCGAGCGACGCGTCCCGCACCGACCCGTCGTCGCCGAACGTGTCCTCCTGGACCTGCACGTACACCTCGGGCGCATTGAGCTGCGGCGCGTTGAGGAACGACAGCACGCTGCGCATCGACGACTGCATGACCGCGGTCCCGATCGCCCCGATCGACGCCCCGACGATCCCCGTCGGCTTGCGCGCGAACGAGTTCGTCCCCCACGGCCGCGAACCCCAGTCGATCGCGTTCTTCAGCGCCCCGGGGATCGAGCGGTTGTACTCGGGCGAGACGAACAGGATCCCGTCGGACGCCTCGATCGACTCCTTGAGCGCCCGCGCGACCGGCGGGTAGTCGCCGTCGTGGTCAGGGCTGTACAGCGGCAGGTCGCCGATGGGGATCTCGGTGAACTCCAGGTCGTCGGGCGCGAGGGCGACCAGCGCACCCGCGAGCCTGCGGTTGATCGACGTGCTCGACAGGCTGCCGACGAAGTAGCCGATGCGGTAGGTCACGTGCGACTCCTCTGACCGGGCCGGCGGGAGCAGGACGCGCACGCCGACGGTGGTGTGCAGGGACCTGGTCGATTCTCCTGCGCGACGGCGCACCGCGCGCGGCGGGACGGATGGCGGGCGCGCAACGCGCGAGCGGCCACGGCAGCCCGGAGGCGGGTCGAGAGCCCCCTGTCGGATTCGAACCGACGACCCCCTGTTTACAAGACAGGTGCTCTGGCCGACTGAGCTAAGGAGGCGGGCGGGGACAGCGTACCGAGCGGACGACGCCGCCCGGCACGGCACCTCGCCGCCCGGGCCGGGCACCGGAGCCCGGGCCGGGACGACCGACGGGCGGACCCGCACCGGTGAAGGTGCGGACCCGCCCGTCGGCGTGGTGCGGGGGCGTCAGCCCTGAGCGGCGGCTGCGGCCTCCTCGACCGCGGCGCGCAGGGTGCCCGGCGTCTGCCAGTTGCCCTCCCACTTCACGCCGTCGATGAGGATCGTCGGCGTCGTGAGCTCGGGGATCTTCTCGCCCGCGGCCGTGTAGGCGGCGTACACCCACGGCGCGAACGAGCGCCACGTGCCCTCGTGCTTCGTCGTGTCGCCGTTCTCGTCCTCGATCTCGAACGTGCCGGACGCGGTGTCGGTGAACGCGCCGGCCACCTCCTGCGGGACGCCCACGCCGGTCGCGACGGCGGCGATCTCCTCGTCGGTCAGGCCCTCGGTGCCCTCCTCGGGCTGCGTGCCCTCGGCGTACATCGCCGTGATGAAGGCCTGGACGTGCTCCGGCGACTGGTCCGCGACGACGGCGAGCGCGTTGGCGGCGCGCGTCGAGTAGTTGGTGCCCTGCGAGGTGCGGTCGAGGAACGACAGGGGCTGGTACACGACGGTGACGCCGTCCTCGGCCGCGAGCTCCTCCAGGTCGGCCGAGTTGATCTGGTCGAACTGGCCGCAGTAGGGGCACATGAAGTCGAAGTAGATCGACAGCACGGTGCCGTCGTCGCCGGTCACGCCGACGCCGCCGCTGCTCACCGGGATGCCGCCCTCGCCGTTCGCGGCCTGCGGGGTGTCGACGTTGTCGAGGCCGGGCGACACGACGCCCGTCTGGCCGCCGCCGTACGCGACGTCGCTGTAGGCGGCGGCACGCTCGTTGCCCTGGCGGACGATGAACGTGACGACGACGGCGAGCGCGATGACCGCGATCGCGAGGCCGCCGATGGCGAGCAGGCGGTTGCGCCGGGCCTTGCGCTCCTGCTCCTTCTTCAGCGCGATCGCCTTGAGGCGGGCCTCGTCGCGCCGGTCGGCCTTGCTGGGCCGCGGGTCGTTCGTGGGCATGGGGTTCTCCTGGTTCGGGGTCGTGCGGGTCGGGCGGGCCTGGTGGAGGTCAGGCCGCGACCGGGGGTCCGCGGACCGGGAGGCCGACGACGAGCAGGCGGCTGCGCAGGCGGACCAGGTCGCGCTCGACGGGCCGCGCGGCGTGCCGGGCGACGACGACGCCGACAGGGGCGCCGACGCGGACGGCCCAGCGGTGCAGCAGACCGGCGACGCCGCGCGCGGCACGCGCGAGGACGACCCCGAGGCCGGCACCGCCCGCCGTGAGGACGAGGTGCGCGACGAGCAGCGGCATCGTGACGCTGAGCAGCAGCACCGCACCGCCGGCCGCGGGGCCGAACGCGTACGTCCCGTCGGGGCAGTCGGCCGCGTCCTGCAGGACCGACAGGCGCACGCCGAGCGGGCTCAGCCCGACGGCGGCGACGCACTGGTGCAGCAGGACGCGGCCCGATGCCGCGAGGAGCAGACCGGCCAGGGCGGCGAGCCCGGCGGCGGCGACGGCCGCGCGCGGGTCGGCGAGGACCCCGGCTCGTCGCGCACGCATGGCGGACAGCGTAGGGCCCGGACCTGTGCGGCGGGAGCGAGGCCCGCACCCCGGCCGCCCGGACGGCCGTCGGCGCGACGGCGACGGCGCGGTCACCGCGACGCGTCGGCCCAGGTCGGCACCGTTCAGGGCATCGTCGGCTCGGGCAGCAGCCACCACGTGATCGGCCGGCCGTCCTGCAGCAGCGCGAACAACACCGCGGCGACGGCGAGCAGGACGACGACGGCGACGAACGCACCGAGCCGGCCGGGCGCGACGACGGCGAGCGTCCGCCGGGCGCCGGTGCGCGTCATCGCGGACAGCGGGCCCCACCACACGACGAGCACCCCGACGAGGACGAGCGCGCCGACGACCATGCTCGCGGTCGTGCCCTGCACCGGGAGCCCCGACGGCGAGCCGTCGATCGTCCAGCGGTCGGTGTCGAGCAGCCACCACAGCACGCCGGTGAGGATGACGACGACGCTCGCGCCGACGACGAGCGACGGCACGAGGCCCGCGGTCGCGCGCAGCAGGTGCCACGGGCCGGCGGCGACGGTGACGGGTACGTCGGAGCGGCGCACCCCGTACCGCTCGCGCCGCCCGTGCATCGACTCGACCGCGGTGCCGATGGTCCGCACGACGAGCAGCAGGACGCCGACGACCACGAGCGTCGCGCCGGGGAACAGCGCGCCCGCGACCCCGACGAGCGCGGCGCAGGCGAGCAGCGTGCCCCAGCGGCGGCGTGCGGGCGGGCGCTCGTACCCGGACCCCTCGGGGCCGGGCTGCTCGGACGCGTCGAGGTCGTCCTGGATCCAGTCGACGCCGTCGGGGTCCTGCTCGTCGCCCTCCGGGGTCCAGTCGTCGGACCACTCCCCGTCCGCGTCCTCGGGCGGCCACGTCTCGCCGGCGGGGGCGTCGGACGGGTCGAACGTCCGCGTCCGTCCGTCGTTCGCGACGACCGCGGCGGCCCCGGCACCCGCGGCACCGGCGCCCGCGAGCGCCGCGCCGCCGGTCCGCGACCCGGCGCCCGCGAGGACGGCCGTGCCGGTCGCGTCCGCGGGGTCCAGGCGGGCGGTGCCCGCGTCCTGCGGGTCGACGACGGTCGTGCCCTGGACGTCGGCGGCGGTGACGAGCGTCGTGTCGGTGTCGTCCGCGGTGAACGTGTCGCCCTCGGCGGCGACGACGGTGAGCGCGGCGACGACGTCCTCGGGCGCGGTCCGGCCCTCGGGGTCGGCGACGAGCGCGCCGCGCAGCGCGGACTGGGTGAGGGTGCCGAGGCCGTCGAGGTCCGCGTCGCCCGCCCGGGCCCGTGCGAGGACGGCCTCCAGCGGGCGGGTGCCGAAGGGTGCGCGTCCCGTCGCGGCGAACGCGAGGACCGCGGCCCAGCCCCAGAAGTCGCTCTCGGGCGTGGGCTCGGCGCCCTCCAGCAGCTCGGGCGCGAGGTAGCCGGGGGTGCCGATGACCAGGCCGTCGGACGTCAGGGGTGCGTCACCGGCCGCCTGCGCGATGCCGAAGTCGATCAGCACGGGACCGTCGTCGGTGACGAGGACGTTCGACGGCTTGAGGTCGCGGTGCACGACGCCCGCACCGTGCACGGCGACGAGCGCGTCGCGCAGCCCCTCCGCGAGGTCGAGCAGGTCCTGCGGCCCGAGCGGCCCGCGCTCGCGTACGTGCTCCTCGAGGTCGTCGCCGTCGACGAGCTCGGTGACGAGGAAGGCCTCCGTCGAGTCCGCCTCGGCGTCGAGCACGGCGGCGACCGCGGGGTGGCGCAGCTTCTGCAGCGCGCGCACCTCCCGCCGCAGCCGGTCCCGCGCGACGGCGTCCGACCCGACGTGCGGGTGCAGCAGCTTGAGCGCGACGGACGTGCCGCCGCCGTCGACCGCCCGGTACACCGCCCCCATGCCACCCGAGCCGAGCGGCGCGACGATGCGGTACCCCCCGATGTCCGACCCCGGCGTCAGACCGATCCGCTCCATGCCCGCACCGTAGCCCGGGCCTCCGTGCTGCTCATCCCGGCACGCGGGTGAGGTGTGACGCGCGTCGCGCCGGGCCCTGACCAGGGGCGCCGTCGTCGGGGCACCACTAGGGTCGTGCGAGACCCCGAGGAGTTGATCTCGTTGCCTTCCGACGTGCCCGACGACGGCTACGACCTGCTCGTCGTCGCGAACCGCCTGCCTGTCGACGTGTCGCTGGGGGACGACGGCGAGCCGTCGTGGACCCGGTCCCCCGGCGGTCTGGTGACCGCCCTCGCACCCGTCATGGCGGGTGCCGACGGCGCCTGGATCGGCTGGGGCGGGTCGCCCGACCTGGAGCTCGACCCGTTCGAGGTCGACGGCACGCAGCTCGTGCCCGTGACGCTCAGCGCGGACGACGTCGAGCGGTACTACGAGGGCTTCTCGAACGACACGCTGTGGCCGCTGTACCACGACGTCATCGCCCCGCCGACGTTCCACCGGCAGTGGTGGGAGGCCTACCAGCGGGTCAACCAGCGGTTCGCCGAGGCCGCGGCCCGGCAGGCCGCGAAGGGTGCGACGGTGTGGGTGCACGACTACCAGCTGCAGCTCGTCCCGCGCCTGCTGCGCGAGCTGCGGCCGGACCTGCGGATCGGCTACTTCCACCACATCCCGTTCCCGCCGCTGGAGATCTTCGCGCAGCTCCCGTGGCGCAAGCAGGTCGTCGAGGGCCTGCTCGGCGCCGACCTCGTCGGGTTCCAGCGCGGCGGTGACGCGGCGAACTTCGTGCGCGTCGTGCGCCGCCTGACGGACCTGACGACGCGCGGTCAGATCGTCACGCTCATGAAGCACGGGAAGGTCGAGCGGCACGTGCGCGCGGCGGCGTTCCCGATCTCGATCGACTCGCACGCGTTCGACGACCTGGCCCGCAGCCCCGAGGTGCAGGAGCGCGCCGCGCAGATCCGGCACGAGCTGGGCGACCCGGAGGTGCTGCTGCTGGGCGTCGACCGGCTCGACTACACCAAGGGCATCCGGCACCGCGTCAAGGCGTACGGCGAGCTCCTCGAGGACGGCCGGCTCTCACCGAGCACGACGACCCTCGTGCAGGTCGCGAGCCCGAGCCGGGAGAACGTCGGCGCGTACCAGCAGCTCCGCGACGAGGTCGAGCTCCTCGTCGGCCGCATCAACGGCGACTACGGCCAGGTGGGCCACGCGCCCGTGCAGTACCTGCACCAGTCGTTCCCGATGGAGGAGATGGCGGCCCTCTACCTCGCGGCCGACGTCATGCTCGTCACGGCGCTGCGGGACGGCATGAACCTCGTCGCGAAGGAGTACGTCGCCGCGCGGTCCGACGACCGCGGCGCGCTGGTCCTGTCGGAGTTCACGGGCGCGGCCGACGAGCTGCAGGGCGCGATCCTGGTGAACCCGCACGACATCGACGGCATGAAGGACGCCATCACGTACGCCGTGCACATGGACCCGCGCGAGTCGCGCAAGCGGATGCGCCGGCTGCGCCGCCGGGTCCTCGGCCACGACGTGACCGCCTGGTCGCAGGAGTTCCTCGCCGTGCTCACGGCCGTCCCCACCCGGAGCGAGCATGTCTGAGACGACCGACGCCACCACCGAGCCCGCGGGCGCCGACGAGCTGCGCGCGATGCTCGCGCGCGTCGTCACGGACGGACGGGCGACGCCGCTGCTCGTCGCGCTCGACTTCGACGGCACGCTCGCGCCCCTGCAGGACGACCCGCAGGCGTCGCGCATCCTGCCCGCCGGCGTGGACGTGCTCGCCCGGCTCGCGGGCACCGACGCCGTCGCGCTCGCGCTCGTGTCGGGGCGCGCGATGAGCGACCTGCACGCGCTCGCCGAGGTGCCCGCGGGGACGTACCTGGTCGGCAGCCACGGCGCCGAGCGGGCCCGCGTCACGCGGTACGGGCTGGACCGCGACGTCGTGCAGCTCACCGACGAGCAGTCCGACCGCCTCGCCACGCTCGGGGCGCAGGCCGCACAGGTCGCGCGCGGGCGCGACGGGGTGTGGGTCGAGACGAAGCCCACGGCCGTCGTCGTGCACACGCGGCTCGCGGAGCCCGACGTCGCCGGGCCGGCCGAGGCCGAGGCGGTCACGCTCGGCGAGCGGCTCGGGTCGGGCGTCCTGCACGGCAAGGACGTCGTCGAGATCTCCGTGCTGCGGGCCAGCAAGGGCGAGGCGCTGACCGCGCTGCGCGACGAGCTCGGCGCGCCCGTCGTGCTGTACGCGGGCGACGACGTGACCGACGAGCACGCGTTCGAGGCCCTCACCGGCGACGACGTGACCGTCAAGGTCGGCGCCGGGCGCACCGGTGCGCGGTTCCGCGTCGAGGACCCCGTCGCGATGGTCGACGTGCTCGCCGACCTGGCCGACGCGCTCGGGGTCTGAGCCCTCCCGGCCCCCCGCGAGATCACCCGCCGCCCCGGGGCGGTGCCGCACGCCCGGGGTTACCGTGACCGCATGTCCGGCCGGATGCAGGACGTGCACCTCGTCGAGGAGGACGAGGACGGCACGACCGCCGCGCCCGGCGCACCCCGCAGCACCGCCCCCACCGACGGCCCCCCGACGCCGACGCCGGGCGGTGCCGTCGCACCCGGCTGGCTGCGGCGGCACGCGCGTGTGCTCGTCCCCGCGGCCCTCGCCGTCGTCGTCGCGCTCGTCGCGGGGCAGACCGCGCTCGACGCCCGGGAGCGGGCCCGCCTCGACGCCCTCGCGGACGTCCGCGGCGTCCTGCGGCCCGTCGGGTCCGACCTGGGCGTGCGGTGGGCCGGCGAGGCGGACGACGCGCGCGTCGTCGAGTCGGGCGCGGCCGTCGCGGGTGCCGTCGTGGGCGTCGCACCGCGGCCCGGCGCGCGCGTCGAGGTGCGGGCGCTCGACGAGTCCACGGGAGCGCTGCGCTGGTCGCGCGAGCTGGACCTGCCGACGCCCGCCATGACGCAGGACGCGGGCGACCCGGCCCGCTGGACGGTGTGCACGGTCGTCGCGCCCGGCCCTCCCCCGGTGGTGGCCTGCCTCGCGCAGCAGCCCGGGGGCGACGTCGGACCGCCGCCCGACGTCGCGGTGTGGTTCCTCGACGCGACCGACGGCACGGTGCTGTCCACGCGCCGGCTGCCGGGCAACGCGGCGTTCACGGTGCTCGACGGCCTGTTCGTCGTCGCGCTGCGCGTCGAGGAGCAGGAGGACTCGGCGCGGTGGGTCGTGCGGGCCACCGACCCCGCGACCGCGCGGATCGTCTGGTCGTACACGACGCCCCGCCTGCCGACCCCCGGCCGCGGCGGCTCGGGCGACGCGTGGTCGGGCGCGTACGCGTCGCTCGACGCGCGCGGCGACCGTGTGCTGCTCGCCGTCGGCCGGTCGTCGTGGCTGCTCGACGGCAGCGGAGTGCTCGTGCGCCGCGACCGCCTCGACCCGGCGTGGTGGCCCGAGCTCGCGCGCGGCGGCGTCGTCGTGCACTCGACGTGGTCGCAGGACGGCGAGCCGCAGGCCCGCGTGCTGCTGGAGGACGGCGCCCGGGTCGTCGTCGACGCGGCACCGCTGTGGCTCTCGGTCGACGACGGCACCGCGCCGGACGTCGTGTTCTTCTCCTCGCGCAGCGTCGGGGACGGCGACGTCGTCGCGTCGGTGCAGGCGCGGGACGCCGCGACGGGCGACCTGGTGTGGCGCGTGACGGGCGCGGAGGCCGCCTCCGCGCTGGTGCTCGAGGGCCGCCTCTACCTCGCCGGTCCCGACGGCCTGTTCGCGGTCGACGCGTCGACGGGTCGTGTCCTGTGGACCGTCGACCTGAGCCGCAGCGTCGACGACCTCGCCACGGACGGGCGTGCGCTGCTGGTGCGCGGCCCGGGCCCGGTCGTCGAGGCGTACGCCCCCGACGACGGACGCCGCCTGTGGCGCGCCGACCTCGTGACCGCCGGGCTGGAGCCGGGCACGGACCTGCGGGTCGGGTGGCAGGTGCCGCGGCTCTACGCGCTGCGCACGGACGGCACGGTCGCCGTCCTGGGGTGAGGCCGCGGGCCCACGCGGGTGACCTGCGGGGACGTCACGGGCACCCCACGGGCGTCCCACGGTTGCGTCACACCCGGCGAGACCTACGTCACGCGTGTGGCATGATGACCCCGGACCGAGGACGGGCCTACGCCCCCCTCGGTCCGTGTCAGCGAAGACACTCTGACACCCTCCACAACGGATCGTCCGGCACGTACCTGCCGGTGAAGGGAATGGATCAGACATGGCTACGGTCACGTTCGACAAGGCCACCCGGGTGTACCCGGGTACGGAGCGCCCCGCCGTGGACGCGCTCGACCTGCACATCGAGGACGGCGAGTTCCTCGTCCTCGTCGGCCCCTCCGGCTGCGGCAAGTCCACCTCGCTCCGCATGCTCGCGGGCCTCGAGGACGTCAACGCGGGCCGCATCCTCATCGGCGACCGGGACGTCACGGACGTCCAGCCGAAGGACCGCGACATCGCGATGGTGTTCCAGAACTACGCGCTGTACCCGCACATGACGGTCGCCGACAACATGGGCTTCGCGCTCAAGATCGCCGGCACCCCGAAGGCGGAGATCCGTCAGCGCGTCGAGGAGGCTGCCAAGATCCTCGACCTCTCCCAGTACCTCGACCGCAAGCCGAAGGCCCTCTCGGGTGGCCAGCGTCAGCGTGTCGCCATGGGCCGCGCCATCGTGCGTCAGCCCCAGGTGTTCCTCATGGACGAGCCGCTGTCGAACCTCGACGCCAAGCTCCGCGTCCAGACCCGTACGCAGATCGCGTCGCTGCAGCGTCGTCTCGGTGTCACCACCGTCTACGTCACGCACGACCAGACCGAGGCCCTGACGATGGGTGACCGCATCGCGGTCCTCAAGGACGGCCTCCTGCAGCAGGTCGGCACGCCGCGCGACATGTACGACACCCCCGCCAACGTGTTCGTCGCCGGCTTCATCGGCTCGCCGGCCATGAACATCGCGACGGTCCCGGTGCTCGAGGGCGCCGCCCAGCTCGGCCGGGCCCGTGTCTCGCTGCCGCGCGACGTGATCGCCAAGTTCACCGAGTCGGACAAGAACCACATCACGCTCGGCTTCCGCCCGGAGTCGCTCGAGGTCGTGCCGCAGGGCACGCCGGACTCGATCCCGGTCATCGTCAACATCGTCGAGGAGCTCGGCTCGGACGCGTTCGTCTACGCCTCGCTCACCAACGAGTTCGGCGGCGCCGAGGCCGTGCACTCCGGTGCCGGCGACGCGCAGGTCATCGTCCGCATCGACCCCCGCACCGTGCCGGACAAGGGCGAGACGATCTGGATCCGCATCCGCGAGGGCCAGCAGCACCTGTTCCACGCGGGCTCGGGCGAGCGCATCTCGCACTGACCCCACCAGCACCGCCGACGGGCGGGTCCGGCTCCGGCCGGGCCCGCCCGTCGGGCTTTGCGCCGTCTTGTGCGTGCCGGACACGAGCGACGGTCACCCTTGTGCGCCTCCGCGGGGGCACGCCGTCGGACCACTCTGAGAGGATCAGGGCATGAGCCCGACGCCGCAGCGCCTGCAGATCACCGCGGCCAACCCGGACCCCGCGCTCCTCGACCTGCCGTGGCAGGTCCCGCTGGAGGACTGGCCGGCCGAGACCCTCGCCGCCCTCCCCCGCGGCATCTCGCGGCACATCGTGCGGTTCGTGCGGCTGTCCGGCCGGGTCATCGCGGTCAAGGAGATCGGCGAGACCGTCGCGTACCGCGAGTACGAGCTGCTGCGCCAGCTCGACCGGATCGACGTGCCGAGCGTGGTGCCCGTCGGCGTCATCACGGGCCGGCGCGACCCCGAGGGCGAGCCGCTCGAGGCCGTGCTCATCACCGAGCACCTGCAGTTCTCGCTGCCCTACCGCTCGCTGTTCAGCCAGTCGCTGCGCCCCGACACCGCGACGCGGCTCATCGACGCGCTCGCCGTCCTGCTGGTCCGCCTGCACCTCGCGGGCTTCTACTGGGGCGACGTGTCGCTGTCCAACACCCTGTTCCGCCGCGACGCCGAGACGTTCGCCGCGTACCTCGTCGACGCCGAGACGGGCGACCTGCACGACCGGCTGACCGACGGGCAGCGCGAGTACGACCTGGAGGTCGCGCGCGTCAACATCATCGGCGAGCTCATGGACCTGCAGGCCGGCGAGTACCTGGAGGAGGACGTCGACGCCGTCGCGATCGGCAACGCCCTCGCCGACCGGTACCGCGAGCTGTGGCGCGCCCTCACCGAGACCGAGTCCTTCGGGTACGGCGAGCGGTGGCGCGTGCAGGCGCGCATCGACCGCCTCAACGACCTGGGCTTCGACGTCGGCGAGCTCGACATCACGACCGACGTCGACGGCACGTCCGTGCAGATCCAGCCGAAGGTCGTCGACGCCGGCCACCACTCGCGCCGGCTCATGCGCCTGACCGGCCTGGACGTGCAGGAGAACCAGGCCCGCCGGCTGCTCAACGACCTCGACGAGTACCGGGCCGCGACCGACCGGCAGCGCGAGGACGAGGCGTTCGTCGCGCACGACTGGCTGACCGAGGTGTTCGAGCCCGCCGTGCGCGGCGTCCCGCGGGACCTGCGCCACAAGCTCGAGCCCGCGCAGGTCTTCCACGAGCTCCTCGACCACCGCTGGTACCTCTCGCAGCAGCAGGGCCGCGACGTGCCGATGCCGGAGGTCGTGAAGAGCTACGTGAAGAACATCCTGCCGACCCGCCCCGACGAGGACGCGATCCTCGGCATCCAGTCGGGCGACCTGCGCGACACGGACGTCCTGCCGCGCGTCGAGGACGACCAGCTCCTCGGCTGATCCCCGCCGGCGCGAGATCGGTCCTCCCGACCGAGGTCGGTACCTCCAGGTGCCGATCTCGGTCGGATGTACCGATGTCGGCGTGCGGGGTCAGGACGCGCGGCGGCGGGCGACCTCGTAGAGGGCGATCCCGGCGGCGACGCCGGCGTTGAGCGACTCGACGGCCGAGGCGATCGGGATCGACGCGATCGCGTCGCACTCCGCGCGCACCAGCCGCGACAGGCCCTTGCCCTCGGACCCGACGACGACGACGAGCGGGTCCTCGGCGAACGCGACGTCGGCCACGGAGACGTCGCCGTCGCCGTCGAGACCGACGACGAACACCCCGGCCTGCTTGTACGCCTGCAGGGTGCGCACGAGGTTCGTCACGCGTGCGACGGGCACCCGGGCGGCCGCACCGGCGGACACCTTCCACGCGGAGGCGGTGACACCCGCGGCACGCCGCTCGGGCACGAGGACGCCGTGCGCGCCGAACGCGCCCGCGGACCGCAGGACGGCCCCGAGGTTGCGGGGGTCCGTCACGCCGTCGAGCGCGACGACGAGCGCCGGGCGCTCGGAGGCCTCGGCCAGGTCGAGCAGGTCCTCCTCGTCGGCGTACGCGTACGGCGGCACCTGGATCGCGACGCCCTGGTGCACGGACCCGTCGGTGAGGCGGTCGAGCTCGGTGCGGGTGACCTCGAGGAGCGGGTAGCGGGCGTCCGCGGCGGTCTGGATGATCTCCCGCGTCCGCTCGTCGGCCTCGAGTCGCGCCGCGATGTAGACCGTCGACACGGGGATCCCCGCGCGCATCGCCTCGACCACGGAGTTGCGGCCCGACACGATCTCGTGGGTCGACGACGTGCGACCGCCGCGACCGCCCGACGCGCTGCGCGACGTGCCCGCCGACCGCTGCCCCGACCGCGTCCCGGCGACAGCCTTCTTCTCCGCCGCGACCTTGCGCTTGTGCGCGGCGTGGTACGGCCGGTCCTCGGCCTTCGGCGTCGGGCCCTTGCCCTCGAGCGACTTGCGGCCGTGCCCGCCGGTGCCGGTGGTGGCACCCTTCTTCGAGCCCGCCTTGCGGGTCGCGCCGCGGCGCTGGGAGTTGCCGGCCATGGGTACGTCTCCTGGTCTGTGGTGGCGGGACCGGTGTGCGTCCCGCGCGTGCGTGTGTCGACCGCGGTGGCGGTCAGGCCTCCGGTCGCAGGGACCAGCGGGCCCCGGTGGGCGAGTCCTCGACGACGACCCCGGCGGCCGCCAGGCGGTCGCGGATCGCGTCGGAGGTGGCGAAGTCCCGGGCGGCACGGGCCTGCGCCCGCGCCTCGATCTGGCCCGCGACGACGGCGTCGAGCGCGCGTGCGTACCGCTGGTCGCCGCCCCGCGTCGCCCACTGCGGGCTGTGCGGGTCGAGACCGAGCACGTCGAGCATCGCGCGCAGCCCGACGAGCTGCGAGCGGACGTCGTCGAGGGCGTCGTCGGCGAGCGCCGTGTTGCCCTGGCGCAGCCAGTCGTGCACGACGGCCATGGCCTTCGGCACGTTGAGGTCGTCGTTCATGGCCTGCTCGAACTCGGGCGGCACGTCGGCCTTCGCGACGATGTCCGCGTCGACCTCGCCGACGCGCTCCGTGGCCCGGTCGACGAACCCGGCGAGCCGGTCCCATGTCGCCTCGGCCTCGCGGAGCGTGTCGTCGGTCCACTCGAGCATCGAGCGGTACTGCACGGTCGTCATGGCGTACCGCAGCACGGCGGGCCGGACCTGCTGCAGCACGACGTCGACCAGCAGCCCGTTGCCGAGCGACTTGCTCATCTTCGCGCCGCCCTGCGTGACCCAGCCGTTGTGCAGCCAGTACTGCGCGAACCCGTAGCCCGCGGCGTGCGACTGCGCCTGCTCGTTCTCGTGGTGCGGGAACCGCAGGTCCAGGCCGCCGCCGTGGATGTCGAACGCGTCGCCCAGGTATCGCTGCGCCATCGCCGAGCACTCGAGGTGCCAGCCGGGGCGGCCACGGCCGAACGGGGTGTCCCACGCGGCCGTCTCGGGCTCGCCAGGCTTCGCGGCCTTCCACAGGGCGAAGTCGCGCGGGTCGCGCTTGGCGACGCCGTCGGCGACCTCGTCGGGCGCGGGGATCATGTCGTCGACGCGCTGGTTGGTCAGCGCGCCGTACTCGGGGAACGAGCGGACGTCGAAGTACACGTCGCCGCCACCGGTCGCGTACGCGTGCCCGCGCTCGACCAGCCGCGACATGAGCTCGACCATCGCCGGCACGTGCCCCGTCGCGCGCGGCTCGTACGTCGGCGGCAGGACGCCGAGCGCGTCGTACGCGGCGGCGAACGCCCGCTCGTTGGTCATCGCCCACGCCCACCAGGGCTCGCCCGCGGCGGCGGCCTTCGTGAGGATCTTGTCGTCGATGTCGGTGACGTTGCGCACCAGCGTCACGCGGTGCCCCGTGCGGCGCAGCCAGCGGACGAGCACGTCGAACGCGATCCCCGACCGCACGTGCCCGATGTGCGGGGGCGACTGGACGGTCGCGCCGCACAGGTAGATGCCGACCTCGCCCGCGGTGAGCGGGACGAAGTCGCGCACCGTGCGGGTCGCGGTGTCGAACAGGCGCAGGGTCACGCCCGCAATCGTACGGGCAACGACCTGCGCCTTCCCCGTCGTGGTGCCGCTCCGGTGCCACGCGGGCGCCGCGCCGAGCCCGCCCGTCGACGCCGCGTGCGCCTCGACGGCGTCAGCCGAACGTGCGGCCCTCGCCCCGGTACGTCGGCACCGACTCCTCGACACGGTCGCCGCGCACCAGGTGCACGGTGTCGAACCGCTCCATGACCTCGCCGGCCTTCGCGTGCCGGAACCAGACCCGGTCGCCGACCCGCAGGTCCGCCCCCGAGGACAGCCGCAGCGGTGTCTGCACCTCGCCCGCGCCCTCGCGCCCGGACAGCGCGAGCCCGGCGGGCCACACGGGCCGCGGCAGGCGTGTCTTCACTGCCGGTCCGGAGGCGACGTAGCCGCCGCCGAACACGGTCGCCCAGCCGGGGCCGGGCACGCGGACGACGTCGAGCCCGAAGAACGCGGCGGGCCGGGGCGCGAACGAGCGGTACCCGTCGAACAGGGTCGGCACGAAGAGCCCGGATCCGGCGGTCACCTCGGTGACCGTGCCGTCGGCCGCGCTGGACTCGACCGAGCCCGACCCGCCGGAGTTCACGAGGTCGAGCGGGTGCCCGACGGCGTCCTGCACGGCCTCGACGACCGCCGCGCGCCGCACCGCGAGGTCGGCCACGGACAGCTTCTTCACGGCCCGGACCGCGGGGCTGGTGTCGGGCAGGCCCGCGACCTGCGCCTCGTAGAACATGACGCCCCGCACGACGAGCGGCCCGCGGGCCTCGACGGCGGCGGCGAGCACCGCGGCGTCGGCGGCGCTGTGCACGGGCGAGCGGCGGACGCCGAGGTGCGCGGACAGCGGCCCGAGGCGCAGGCGCAGCGACGCGTCGACGTCGAGGCACACCCGCAGCGTCGTGCGGTGCCGGGTCGCGGCCGCGGCGGCGAGGTCGGCCTGCGCGACGTCGTCGACCATGAGCGTCACGGCCGCGGCGGCGCGGGGGTCGGACGCGAGCGCGTCCAGGGCCGTCGTGTCGACGCTGGGGTAGCCGAGCAGGACGTCGTCGACGCCCTGGTCCGCGAGCCACACGGCCTCGCGCACCGAGTACGCCATGACGCCCGCGAACCCGGGCCGGGCGAGCACGTCGTGCAGCACGTGCCGGACGCGGACCGACTTGGACGCGATGCGGACGGGCGTGCCGCCCGCACGCCGGGCGAGGTCGGCGGCGTTGGCCTCGAGGGCGTCGAGGTCCACGACCGCGAGGGGCGCGGGCAGGCCGCGCGTCGCGTCGTCGAGGCGTGCGCCGAGCGTGCGCGTGCGCGCGCCGGCGGTCCGGTCGTCGAGGGTGCTCGTCACGCGGAGGTCCCGTCGGTCGGGCGGCCCGGTCCGGTGGGCGTGGCCGCGTGGTGGGCGGTCGGCACCGCGCCTGCGGGAGCGCCCGATGTCGCCGGGTCGCCCGGCAGGCCGCTCGCCGGACCGCTCGTCGTGCCGCTCACCGAGGCCGTCGGGCGACGGCCGAACCGCGGGGCGACGATCGCGACGGCGACGACCAGCAGGACCGGCACGACGAAGCCCGCGCGCAGCGTCGAGCCCGAGCCGATGGCCCCGACCAGGACGCCGCCGAGCACGGCGCCGACGTAGTTGAAGATGTTGAGCCGTGCGACGACCGCGTCCGCGTGCCCGGGCGCGAGCGACTCGGCCGCGGAGAAGCACAGCGGCGCGAGGACACCGAGACCCGCACCGGCGACCGCGAAGCCCAGCAGCGCGACCGGCGTCCCGGGCGCGACGACGACGAGCGCGAGCCCGACCGCCCCGACGACCGCCGACACCCGCACGACCGGGCCGCGGCCGTGCCGGCGGACCAGCGGGTCACCGGCGATGCGGGACAGGAGCGTCGTACCGAGGTACGCGGCGTAGCCGAGCGGCGCGATGCTCGCGGCGGCGTCGAGGACGTCGCCGAGGTAGATCGTCGACCACGTGGAGACCGCGGTGTCGGCGACGTAGTACGCGACGACGCCGAGCCCGAGCAGCAGCACCGGCCCCCATGGGACGCGCCCGGCGGGCTCGGCGGTGACGGTCCCGGTGACGTCCGCCGCCCGCCACCCACCGGTCGAGACGACGACCGCAGCCGCGGCGGCGACGAGGATGCCCGCCCACAGGACGACGGCCGCGGGGTCAGTCGGCGCGCGCCCGGCGGTGACCGCGACGAGCACGGCCCCGACGATGCCGCCGACGGACCACGACGCGTAGAACGTCGTGAGCAGCGAGCGCCCGTAGGCCCGCTGGACGGACACCGCCTGCATGTTGGTGCCCGCGTCGACGAGCCCGAGGCCGAGGCCGTAGACGGCGAAGCCCGCGACCAGCACCCCGAACGTCGGGGCGACCGAGATGGACGCGACGGCCGCGACGAGGACCAGGAGCCCCGCGGAGAGCGCACCCCGGCTGCCGGGCGCGCCGCGAGCGATCCGGTCGGCGGCGAGGGTGCCCAGCGCGGCGAGCAGGCACACCCCGAGGACGACGAGCGTGATCTGCCCGTCGTCGACGCCGTAGCGCGACTTGAACTGCTCGAGGCTCGTGAGGAGCAGCGCGTAGACGAACCCCTGCGCCGCGAACCCCGCGGACGTCGCGACGCGGGCGCGCCGCATCACGGCGGTGACCGACGGGCGCCCGGGGACGGTGGTGCCGCCGGTCACGCGGACGGCTGCTCGCCGACGTGCGCCGGCTCCTCGGGCCGCACGCTGCCGTGGATCTCGATCGCCTCGGGGGCCAGCTCGACGGGGACGGCCAGCGCGGCCAGGTACCGCGCGAAGCCCTGCAGCCCGCGGCGCGCCGACTCGGTGTCGCCGTCGACGAGCCACGCGAGCGAGAAGCCGTCGATGACGGCGACGACGGCACGCGCGACGTGGGCGCGCGGGACCGTCCAGCCGACATGGGCGGTCTTCTCGACGAGCTCGAGGACCTGCTCGGCCGCCGACCACTGGCCGCGGTACTGCTCGATCGCGACCTGGTTGAGCTCGGCGTGCCGCAGCGACGAGGTCGTGAGCTCGTACGACAGCAGCTGTGGCCCGCGCGCGGACGCGATCGAGTCCCACAGCCCGTCGATGACCGCGACGATGACCGACTCGAGGTCGATGTCCTCGGGGAGCTCGTCGAGGCTGCCGGGCGAGTTCTGCCGGGTGATGGCGTGCGCCATCGCCCGCAGGAGCTCGTCCTTGTCCTGGAAGCAGTAGTGCACGACGCCGAGCGAGACACCGGCCTCGGCGGCGATGGCTCGGACGGTGGCGGCATCGATGCCGTCGCGGCTGGCGACGGCGAGCGCAGCCTCGATCAGCTGCTCGCGCCTCTCGGCGACGGGCAAGCGGTTCATCCCGGGTCCCCTCCCTCGTGCGACGCGTCTCACCGGCCCGACCGCCGGTCACACGAGCTGCGTCGCTTCCCCACAGCACATCTCAATGTCGATCGTGACGATAGTCAAGGACTGTGCACACTTGACTTGGACAACCGCCCAGGAGGACCGTGGAGCACGATGGGACGACAGTCGGCCTCGACGCCCTGGCAGAACTGGGCACGCACCGCGCACGCGACTCCGCGCAGCGTGGCGCACCCCCGTGACCTGGGCGAACTCGTCGCGACGGTGCGCGGGGCGACCCGCGCGGGCCTGCGGGTGCGCGCGGTCGGCGGCGGTCACAGTTTCACCCCCGCCGCGGTCACCGACGGCGTCCACCTGGTCCTCGACTCGCTCGACGCGCTCGAGCGTGTCGAGCCCCGGCCGGACGGCACGACGCACGTCACCGTCGGCGCGGGCATCCGTCTGCGCGCCCTCAACGCGCTCCTCGCCGAGCAGGGGCTCGCGATGCGGAACCTCGGCGACATCGACAAGCAGTCGATCGCCGGCGCCGTCTCGACGGGCACGCACGGCACCGGGTCCCGCCTCGGCGGGCTCGCGACGCAGGTCGTCGGGGCGCGCGTCGTGCTCGCCGACGGCGAGGTCGTCGAGACCTCCCCCACGCAGCGGCCCGAGCTCTTCGAGGTCGCGCGCCTCGGCCTCGGCAGCGTCGGCGTCCTCGCGGCGCTCACGCTCGAGGTCGTCCCCGCGTTCCGCCTGGAGGCGCGCGAGGAGCCGTGGCCGCTCGACGCCGTGCTCGAGCGCCTGCACGGCCCCGACGGGCTCGTCGACGGCAACGACCACTTCGAGTTCTACTGGTTCCCGCACACGCGGCGCGCGCTGACCAAGCGCAACAACCGGGTCGCGGACGACGACGTGCGTCCCCTCAACCCCGTCCGGTCGTGGATCGACGACGAGCTGCTCTCGAACGCCGTCTTCGCCCTGACCAACCGGATCGCGACGCTCGTGCCGCCCGCCACCGCGGGGATCAACGCCGTGAGCTCGCGCGCGCTCAGCGCCCGCCGGTACACCGCCCCGTCGGCGGAGGTGTTCGTCTCCCCGCGGCGCGTGCGCTTCCGCGAGATGGAGTACGCCGTCCCGCGCGAGCACATCGTCGACGTCCTCGCCGAGGTCGACGCGTGGATCGAGTCGTCCGGGGAGCGCCTGCCGTTCCCCGTCGAGGTCCGCTTCGCCGCGGCCGACGACCTGTGGTTGTCGACCGCGCACGGCCGCGCGACGGCCTACCTGGCCGTGCACCAGTACGTGCAGCTCCCGTACACGCGCTACTTCTCGGCGGTCGAGCGGATCGTCGCGCAGGTCGGCGGGCGCCCGCACTGGGGCAAGCTGCACTGGCTCGGCGCGGAGGAGCTCGCGGGCGTCTACCCGCGGTTCGGCGACGCGCAGCGGGTGCGGGCCGCGGCCGACCCGACGGGCGTGTTCACGAACGCGTACCTCGACCACGTCCTCGGCCGGGTGCCGCAGGACGAGCAGGCGCCGCGCGCCGCCTGACCCCGACGACCCGCAGGGCGCGGACGTCCGCTGACCTGTCGCACGCCGGTCGCCGCACCGCGCGGCTTGTCACCCGCTCGGGTGAAGGCGTCCATGCGCACGCATCGACCCTGGCGGCGAACGGGTGACCGGTGCAGGCTGTGCCGGGTGAGTCTCACGAGCAGGGCCGTGGTCGCGTCGGGTTTCGGTGGACCGGAGGTGCTCCGCACCGTCCCGACCTCACCCGGGGACCCGGGACCGGGGAACGTGCTCCTCGAGGTCCGCGCCGCGGCCGTCAACCCCATCGACTGGAAGATGTACGCCGCCGGACCGGGCAACGACCCGTCCCGCCTGCCGCTGCGGCTCGGGCTGGAGGTCGCGGGCGTCGTCACCGCCGTCGGCCCGTCGGTCCGCTGGCTCTCGCCCGGCGACGAGGTCATCGCGTGGCGCGTGCAGGGCGGCTACGCGAGCCACCTCGAGGTGTCCGAGCAGGTCACGTGCCGCCGCCCCCGCACGCTCGACTGGCCGGCGGCGTCGGGCCTCCTGCTGGCCGGCACCACCGCGGTGCACACCCTGGCGGCGACGGGCACGCACGACGGCGACGTCGTCCTCGTGCACGGCGGCTCGGGCGGCGTCGGGCGGATGGCCGTCCAGCTCGCCGTGCTGCGCGGCGCCCGGGTCATCGCGACCGGCTCCCCCGACGTCCACGAGGACCTCCAGGCGCTCGGGGCGGTCCCCGTCGCGCACGGCCCGGGGCTGCTGGAGCGCGTCCGCGAGGCCGAGCGCACCACGGGGCCGGTGACGGTCGCGGTCGACACCGTCGGCAGCGACGAGGCCCTCGACGTGTCGGTCGCGGTCGTCGCGGACCGGCTGCGGGTCGCGACGATCGCCGGGTTCGGCCGTGCGGCGAGCCTCGGCATCCGCGCGCTCGGCGGCGGACCGGGCGCCGACCCGGGGACGGCCGTGCGGGACGCGGCGCGCGCGCAGCTCGCGGAGCTCGCCGCGGACGGGTCGCTCGACGTGCGGGTGGCCCGGACGTTCCCGCTCGACGACGCCGCACAGGCGCACCGCGTGAGCCAGGAGGGCCACGCACGCGGCAAGCTCGTGCTGCTGCCCTGACCACGGTCAGGCGTCGAGGTCGCCGTGCCGCGGGAGGTGGGCGTCGCGCCCCGCGTTCCCCGGCCTGCTCACGCGCGCGTGCGCGGACGTCGCGGCCACGTCTGGCGGGCGGACGTCGCGGCCGCGTCTCGCGCACCAACCTCGTCGCTCACGACGCGTCGCGCGGACCGGCCTCGTCGCTCAGAACGTGACGGGCGGCGGGGCGTCGTCGGCGAGCGTCGGACGGCGCGCGTCGTCGAGCCCGCAGAGCCCTTCCTCGGTCGCGGCGAGGACCTCGGCCGGCACCCGCACCCGCAGGCGGACGCGGTTCCCGGGCTGCCGGACGGGCAGCGGTGACGTCGGGGCGGAGCTCGCACGGGGGAGCGCTCCCACGCCCTCGGGCGTGGGCGCCTGGGGCTGGGACCACTGCGTCACGATCCGGGACGGTAGCAGCGGTCGGACGCCGCGCGCGACCCTCGCGGGGGTGATCCCGACGGCCCTGGTCACCTGACCTGCGCGGACACTCCGCCGATCTCCTCGCCGAGCGCACGCAGCTCCGCCAGCACCCGACGCACGACGAGCCGCTCGGCCCGGTCGGCCCGCAGCAGCGCGTCGATCCGTCGGCCCGCGCGGACGTCGGCGAGGGGCACGAGGCGCACCCGGGGGTCCCGCTCGAACGTGTAGCGGGGCAGCAGGGCGACGCCGTGCCCGGCGCCGACGAGCGAGGCGGCGACGTGGAAGTCGTTGATGCGGTGCACCACGCGCGGCGCGTCGCCGGACCGCCGGGCCACCGCCGCGAGGACGGTCGCGACCGGGAACCCCTCGCGCACCGCGACCCAGTCGACGCCCGCGAGCTCGTCGGGCCGCACCTGGTCGCGGCCGGCGAAGGGGTGGTCGTGCGGGACGGCGACGTCGAGCGGCTCGCGCAGGAGCGGCACGACGACGACCCCGGCGTCCGGCCCGGCCCAGGGGCGGCCTGCGTCGGGGCGGTGCGCGACGACGACGTCCATCCGGTCGGTGAGCCCGACGAAGTCGTCCTGCGCGACGTCCTCGTCGGCGCACTCCACGACGACGCCGTCGAGCGCCGCGACGCGCGTGAGCAGCGCGGGCAGCAGCAGCTGGGCGCCGCTCTGGAACGCGCTCACGCGGACCACGCCCTCGGGCCGGTCGAGGTACACGTCGACCGCGGCACGGGCGCGTTCGAGGGCGACCGCGACGTCGACCGCAGCGTCGGCGAGGGCCACGCCCGCGGCGGTGAGCCGCAGCCCTCGGCCGACCCGTTCGGTGAGCGGCACGCCGGCGTCCCGCTGCAGCGCGGCGACGTGCTGCGAGACGGCCGACGGCGTGAGGTGCAGGGCCGCCGCGGCCGCCGTCACACCGCCCTGGGTGTGCACGGCGCGCAGGATCTGCAGCGAGCGGGCGTCCATGCCGCCGACGCTACGCGATCGTTCAGTCCTGCTGCAGGGTCACCTCACGACAACTCGATGGTGCTGAAGGGTGGCCCGGCCCGATGCTGGGTCCCATGCCCGCCCGCGACCGTGCCCTCGCCGTCCTCGTGGCCGTCGTCTGGGGCCTGAACTTCCCGGCGATCCACCTCTCCCTGCAGCAGTTCCCGCCGCTGGCCCTCGTCGCGCTGCGGTTCACGCTCCTCGCCGTCCCGACGCTGCTGCTCGTCCCTCGGCCCAGCGCACCCTGGCGCTGGGTGCTCGCCTACGGCGCCGGGTTCGGCGTGCTGCAGTTCGTGTTCCTCTACGTCGCGATGGACTCCGGGATGCCCACCGGCCTCGCGTCGCTCGTCCTGCAGTCGTCCGCCCCGTTCACCGTCGTGCTCGCCGCGGCGCTGCTCCGCGAGCGCGTGAGCGCCCGGCAGGCCGCCGGCGTCGGCGTCGCCGTCCTGGGCCTCGGCGGCATCGCACTGCACCGCGCGGGCCTCGGGGGCGGTGCCACCCTGCTGCCCGTCGTCCTCACCCTGTGCGGCGGGCTCGGCTGGGCGCTCGGCAACCTCGGCAACCGGCAGGCGATGCGCGCCGCGCCCGGCGAGCCGTTCCGGCTGCTGCTCTGGATGTCCGTCGTCCCGCCACTGCCGATGCTCGCCGCGTCGCTCGTCGTCGAGGGCCCGGACCGCATCACCGCGTCGTTCGGCGACCTGACCAGCCGCCAGGGGCTGCTCGCGGTCGCCGGGCTCGCGTTCACCGTGCTCGTCGCGACCCTGCTCGGCGGCGGGATCTGGACGACCCTGATGGGACGGCACCCGTCCAGCACCGTCGCCCCGTTCTCGATGCTCGTGCCCGTCGTGGGGATCGCGTCGTCCTGGCTGCTGCTGCGCGAGCGGACCGCGACCGCCGAGCTCGTCTGGGGCGCCGTCGTCGTCGCCGGCGTGCTGCTCGGCAGCACCCGCACGGTGCCGTCGTGGTGGCCCCGGCGCCCCGCCCGCGGCACCAGGGGTCAGGCGGGGACGGCGACGACCAGCGCGGTCGCGACGGCGGCGACGCCCTCGCCCCGGCCCGTCAGCCCGAGCCCGTCCGTCGTCGTCGCGGACACCGACACCGGGGCACCCGCGGCCGCCGACAGGGCGGCTTCCGCCTCGGCCCGCCGCTGACCGATCTTCGGCCGGTTGCCGATGACCTGGACCGCGACGTTCCCCACCTCGAAGCCCGCTGCCCGGACCCGCCGGGCCGCCTCGGCGAGCAGCGCCGTGCCCGCGGCGCCCTTCCACCGTGGCTCCGACGTGCCGAAGTTCGACCCGAGGTCCCCGAGGCCGGACGCGGACAGCAGCGCGTCCGCGGCCGCGTGGGCCGCCACGTCGGCGTCCGAG
>PJUA01000140.1_pt1 | contig 68864 bp, 57 predicted proteins | sample 1512151 | NCBI WGS metagenome assembly PJUA01 (sample SAMN08177678, study PRJNA422409) | Soil metagenome, whole genome shotgun sequencing project. | isolation source: Soil enriched on filter paper: beechwood xylan treatment | place: USA: Madison | collected 2015-01-15
GCACTCCGGTGTCGGTGGGCGTCGGTAGCGTCCGCGCATGTCGATCACCCGCCTGCCGTCGCACGTCGGCGACGAGACCTGCTCCGCTGCCGTCGTCGCCGGAGGCCTCGTGTTCCTCGCCCATCACGCCGGCGGCTTCGACCGCCCCGACGCGGCGCACCAGACCCGGGCGGCGCTGACCGAGCTCGGGCACACGCTCGCGCAGGTCGGGGGGAGCCTCGACGACGTCGTGCAGGTGCACCTGTACCTGCGGCACGTGGGCGACCTGCGGGCGGCGTGCGACGTGTTCCCCGATTTCTTCCGCGGTGCGCCGGCGCGGATGACGTCGACGACGGACTTCGTCGACCCCGCGTGCCTGGTGCAGGTGGAGGCGGTCGCGGTGGCGCGGACGCCCTGACGGGCCGCGGGCCGGAGGGTCAGGCCTCCCCCGCGACCAGGTCGACGAACGCCGGCCAGTGCCGCCGGACCGGGACGCCGTGCCCGCTGCCGGGCAGGACGACGAGGCGTGCGCCGGGGATCTCGGCGGCCAGCGCGTGGGCGTGGGCGAGCGGGAAGAACGGGTCGTCGTCGCCGTGCACGACGGTCACGGGGACGCGGAGGTCGCCGAGCCGGTGCCGCCACGGCGGTCCGGGTGCGGCGGCGTAGTGGTGCGCGGCGGCGGACGGGTCGGTGGACCGGGCGACGGTGGCGCGGGCGGTCGCGCGGACGTCGTCCTCGTCGAAGACGGTGGGGCGGTAGGGGCGTTCGACCTCGACCATCCAGTCGACGACGGCGTCGTCGTCGGTCCAGTCGGGGTCGGGCAGCCCGGACGCGGCGGACAGGGCGGCGGTCGGGCCGGGCAGGTCGGGAGCCTCGTGCCCGGGGACGCCGGGAGTCGTGCTGACGAGCGTGAGGCTCGCGACGAGGTCGGGGTGGTCGAGCGCGACGACCTGGCCGAGCGACCCGCCGGTGGAGACGCCGACGACGTGGGCGCGTTCGCCGGGGCGCAGGACGGCGCGCAGGACGGCCGTGAGGTCGTCGGCGAGGTCGGGCAGGCCGTATTCGGGGGTGTCGCCGGTGGTGGTCGTGGAGCGGCCGGTGTCGCGGGGGTCGACGACGACGACGCGTCGGCGGGCGGCGAGGGCGTCGACGAGGTCGACGTGGAAGGCGTCGCCTGAGCAGCCGGCGCCGGGCACGAGGACGACCGGGTCGGGGACGTCGGTCGCGCCGCCCGTGCGCACGCCGACGTGGGCACCGCCTCCGACGACGACCGCGCGCTCGTGCATGCTCCAGCCGACCATCCGACACTCGGGCACGCATCTGCTCCGGTGTGAACGGTCACAGTTCTGCCACGACGTCTGGTCCGGGTATTCCGCCGGACACGGGGCAGGGGTTACGGTTTTGCCCGGTTCCGCACTGGGACCGCGCACAGTCAGATCGGAAGGAACTCGACGGTGAGTCATCCCCCCGCACGTGCCCCACGCCTGGCCGCCGCCGCCCTCGCGGCCGCCGCCCTCCTGGCCACACCGTCCGTCGCGTCGGCCGCCCCGACCGACGGGCCGGTCGAGGCCGGCATCTTCGTCGACAAGGTCGAGGGCCTGCCCGACGACTTCCTCGGCGGCGTCGACGTGTCGTCGGTGCTGTCGCTGGAGGCCAGCGGCGTCGTGTTCCGCGACGACGCCGGGCAGCCCGCCGACCTGTTCGACGTCCTCGCGGACCACGGCGTCAACACCGTGCGCGTCCGGGTGTGGAACGACCCGTGGGACGCCGCGGGTCGCGGGTACGGCGGGGGCAACGTCGACGTGCCGCGCGCGGTCGAGATCGGCGAGCGGGCCACCGACGCGGGGCTGCGGGTCCTCGTCGACTTCCACTACTCGGACTTCTGGGCGGACCCGGCCAAGCAGCACGCGCCCAAGGCGTGGGAGGGGTTCACGGCCGCGCAGACGGCCACGGCGGTCGGCGAGTTCACGCACGACGCCCTGGAGCAGTTCGCGGCCGCCGGCGTGGACGTCGCGATGGTGCAGGTCGGCAACGAGACCAACAACGGCGTCGCGGGCCTCGCGTGCCCGTCGCAGTGGACGGACGTCGCGCAGTGGGCGCCGTGCGCGGCGGTCTACGACGCGGGCGCCGCAGCCGTGCGCGACGTCCTGCCGGACGCGAAGGTCGCGATCCACTTCACCAACCCGGAGAACGGCCGGTACCCGCGCTACGCGCTCGCGCTCGACACCCTCGGCGTCGACTACGACGTCTTCGCGAGCTCGTACTACCCGTACTGGCACGGCACGCTCGCCAACCTCACCGCGCGCCTGAAGCAGGTCGCGGACACGTACGGCAAGGAGGTTATGGTCGCGGAGACGTCGTGGAACCACACGTTCGACGACGGCGACGGCCACCAGAACACCATCACGACGTCGACGACCAACAACGCCTACCCGGCGTCCGTCCAGGGCCAGGCGACCGAGGTCCGCGACGTCGTGCAGGCCGTCGTCGACACCGGCGCGGGCGTCGGCGTCTTCTACTGGGAGCCCGCGTGGCTGCCCGTCGGGCCGCCGACGGCGCTCGAGCAGAACAAGGTGCTGTGGGAGCGGGACGGCTCCGGCTGGGCGACGAGCTTCGCGGGCGAGTACGACCCGCAGGACGCCGGCCAGTGGTTCGGCGGGTCCGCGTGGGACAACCAGGCGATGTTCGACTTCGCGGGGAACCCGCTGGAGTCGCTGCGGGTGTTCTCCTACGCCCGCACGGGTGCCGTCGCACCGGTCGAGGTCGTCGACGTCGAGCGGGTCGAGCTCGTCGTGGCCGACGGCGCACCCGTCGACCTGCCGGCGACGATCGCCGTCACGTACAACGACGGGACCTTCGAGCACCCGTCCGTCACGTGGTCCGGGGCCGTCGACTGGATCCGCGGCCCGGGCGTGTACACGATCCCGGGGACGACGTCGTCGGGGCTCGCGATCACCGCGACGGTCGACGTCCGCCTGACGAACCACGTGCTCGATGCCGGGTTCGAGGACGCCGGGAACGGGCCGTGGACGCTCACGGGGACCGGTGCCGCGGTGACGGACGACGGTGACGCGTCCGAGGGCAGCCGCGCCGTGAAGTTCTGGGCGGGCGCCGCCTACGAGTTCACGGTCGCGCAGCGCCTGACGGGCGTCCCGGCGGGCGCGTACACGCTGTCCGCGACGACGCAGGGCGACGCCGAGGGTGCGGGCGACGTCCTGCGCCTGGCCGCGACGACGTCGGTCGGCGAGCGCAGCGAGCCGCTGCGGCTCGACGGCTGGCGCCAGTACGTGACGACGACCGTCCCGGACGTCGTCGTCGGCCCCGACGGGGTCGTCACGGTCGAGGCACGCTTCTCGCTCAGCGGCGGCGCGTGGGGCAACGTCGACGACGTGCGCCTGGTCGCCGCCGCCCCGGCGACGGGCGCGGACACGACGGCCCTGGAGGCGGTCGTCGCCGAGGCCGACGCGATCGACCGCGAGGGGTGGACGACCGGCTCGGTCGCCGCACTCGACGAGGCAGTCGCCGCCGCGCGTGTCGTCCTCGCGGGCAGCCGCGCCACGCAGGACGACGTCGACACGGTCACCGCGCTGGTCCGGGACGGCATCGACGGCCTGGAGAAGGAGCCGACCGAGCCCGACGGCCCGGCGACGGCCGCCCCCGGCACCGCGGTCCTCAGCCACGACAACTGGGACGGCGACGGCTCGTACACGGTCGTCGCGAACCTCTGGTGGGGCCAGAACGCGCGGTCGGTGCGGCTGCTGGAGGGCGGTGTCGAGGTCGGCACGCGCGACCTGGTCGACGCGACCCCGTCGGCGCAGTCGGCGTCCTTCGACGTCACCGGGAAGCGCGACGGCGCGTACGTCTACACGGTCGAGCTGACCAACCGGTTCGGCACCACGACGTCGGCGCCGCTGACGGTCCAGGTGACGCACGCGAACCCGGCGACACCCGTGCTCAGCCACGACAACTGGGACGGCGACGGCACCTACACGGTGACGACGAACCTGTGGTGGGGCACGAACGCGACGGGCTACCGCCTGTACGAGGACGGCCGCCTGGTCGACGCGCAGGCGCTGGTCGCGCACGGCTTCGACGCGCAGCGGGCGTCGACGCGCCTGACCGGCCGGGCGGCGGGCACGCACGTCTACCGGGTCGAGCTGTCGAACGCGGCGGGCGCCACGTGGAGCCAGCCGCTGTCGGTGGTGGTCCGCCGCTGACACCGCCCCGGACCGGCGGCCTCCCCCGCCGGTCCGGGCGTCCGCCCGACCGTCACGGGCGGACGACGCCGGCGGACGACGCGGGCCCCGGGAACCTTTCGCCCAGGGCCCGCGTCATACCGTCGGGACACCCCACGACGGCCTCCTCCTGGCGGAGACGACGGGCGGCGACGCCGGCGGGGCTGTCCTAGATTGACGCGGACGACCCCCTCCGCCCCGCCCGGACCCCCGGCGGTGCGGACCTGCGACGGCGAGTGAGGACGACGAGATGACGGACGAGGCACGCCCCCGGCTCGACGCACGGCTGCAGCGGCACGGGTTCGCCCGCGACCTGCACCGCGGGCTCAGCAAGGGCATCGACCTGCTCCCGGTGAGCGACTCGACGAAGTCGATGCTCACGACGCGCAGCGGTGAGGCCGTGGCGATCGCGGCGGAGACGGGTGCGGCGCTCGCGAGCGGTGCGGTCGTCGCGGGCAAGGGCACGGTGGACGCGGCCCGCGAGGGCTACCACGCGTTCGAGACGAAGCGCGAGGAGGAGTCGGCGGCGGCGAAGCGGCCGTTCGCGGTCGTGGAGTCGCCCGCGCCGAGTGCGTCGGCCCCGGGCGCGGCGGACCCGTGGGCGAAGGACGCCACGCCTTCGGAAGCGCCGACGCAGGCCGGCCCGGAGGGCTCGGGCTCGCTGCTGGAGAAGCTCGAGCGCCTCGGTGCGCTGCACGCCGCGGGCGACCTGTCCGACGACGAGTTCGCGGCGGCCAAGGCCCGCCTGCTCGCGGGCGACTGAGCGCTCCCGCCCCGCACGACCGGGGCGGACGACGATCGACCGGATGCCCGGGTGGGGCTGCGTCGCCGCCCGGGCATCGGCTTGCCCGGAGCCGCCACGGCGCTGCCGACTGTGCGCGGTCACGGCTTCACGACTCCTCCGTTCGGCCTCTTGTCTGCGCACTCGCTGATGACGAAGGTAGGGGAACGGTCCGAAACTGGGACCGCGCACAGCGCAGCCTCTCGCCGACGCGGGGCTGCACGACCCGATGGAGCGTCATGACTGCGCAGAGGAAAGCCCCCACCCCACGCGCCGCGCGTGCCACCACCGCGGCGGTCGCTGCGGTGGCCGCGATCGCCGCGCCCCTGATGATCGCCGCCACGGCGAACGCGACCGACCCCGCCGTCGAGGCCGGCATCACCGTCGAGAAGGTCGACGGCATGCCCGCCGACTTCGCCGCGGGCGTCGACGTCTCGTCCGTGCTGTCGCTCGAGGAGAGCGGCGTCGTCTTCCGCGACGACCGCGGCAGGCCCGCGGACCCGTTCACGGTGCTCGCCGACCACGGCGTCAACTACGTCCGCGTCCGGGTGTGGAACGACCCGTGGGACGCGAGCGGCCACGGCTACGGCGGCGGCAACGTCGACGTCGACCGCGCCGTCGAGATCGGCGAGCGCGCGACGGCCGCCGGGCTCGGCGTCCTCGTCGACTTCCACTACTCCGACTTCTGGGCCGACCCGAAGAAGCAGAAGGCCCCCAAGGCGTGGGCGGGGCTCGACGCCGCGCAGACCGCGGACGCCGTCGGCGAGTTCACGCGGGACGCGCTCACCGCGTTCCAGGACGCCGGCGTCGACGTCGGCATGGTCCAGGTCGGCAACGAGACCAACAACGGCATCGCGGGCGTCGAGTGCCAGTCGGCCGACGCCGTGCGCGAGCCGTGGGGGCCCGACAACCCGTGGGCGCCCTGCATGGACGTCTACCGCGCCGGCAGCCTCGCGGTGTCGGCCGTCTACCCCGACGCGCTCGTCGCGCTGCACTTCACCGACCCGCAGAACGGCCGGATGGCGACGTACGCCGACCTCCTCGACCAGGCGGGCGTCCCCTACGACGTGTTCGCCGCGTCCTGGTACGCGTTCTGGCACGGCACGACGGCCAACCTCACGGCGACGCTCAAGGGCATCGCCGACACCTACGACAAGCTGGTCATGGTCGCGGAGACGTCGTGGGCGTACACGACCGACGAGCTCGACGGCTGGACGAACACCGCGCCCGGCACGGGCACCCCGGTGACGGCCTACCCCGCGACCGTCGAGGGGCAGGCCACGGCCGTGCGCGACGCGGTCCAGGCGGTCGTCGACGTCGGCGACGCCGGCATCGGCGTCTTCTACTGGGAGCCCGCGTGGCTGCCCGTCGGCCCGCCGAGCGACGTGGTCGCCAACCGTGTCGCGTGGGAGGCGCACGGCTCCGGCTGGGCGTCGAGCTTCGCGGGCGAGTACGACCCCGACGACGCGGGCGTGTGGTTCGGCGGGTCGTCGTGGGACAACCAGGCGATGTTCGCCCCCGACGGCACGCCGCTCGACTCGCTGCGGGTCTTCCAGTACGCCCGCACCGGCGCGCACGCCCGCCCCGTCGCGTCGACGCCGCCGATCACGGTCGAGGCGGGCGACCCGCTCGGCCTGCCCGCGACCGTCACGGTGACCACGTGGGACGGCGGCACCTCCCAGCGGGCCGTCACGTGGAGCGACGCGGCGAGCTGGGCCCGCGGCGGCGGCACGTACGCGATCCCCGGCGTCACGGCCGAGGGCCTGCCGGTGACCGTGACCGTCACGGTGACGGTCGACGGCGTGGACACCACGACGAACTACGTCCGCAACTCCACGTTCGCGTGGGAGGCCGCCGGCTCCGAGAGCTGGACGCTCACGGGCGACGTCGCGGGCGCGGACGCGAAGCTGGCGTGGCCCGCCGAGGGCGGGTACGACGGCGACTCGTGGCTCGCCTGGTGGTCGACGACCCCGACGACGTTCACCGCGAGCCAGACGATCACCGGCGTCCCGGCCGGCTCCTACGAGCTCAAGGCCACCGCGCAGGGCAAGTGGAACGGCAGCGCCGCGACGCTCTGGGCCGACACCGCGGACGTCGACGGCTCCACGCCGCTCGACTTCTGGGGCTGGCGGAGCTTCCGGACGACGACGGTCCCGGTGCAGGTCGGGGCGGACGGCGTCGTCACCGTCGGCACCACCGTGAGCCTCACGCCGTTCGACGACCCGGGCGACGCGGGCGACACCCTCGAGTCGTGGGGCAGCGTCGACCTCGTGACGCTCCGGCGGACGCTGACGTGGTCGGTCGACAAGTCCGACCTCCTCGACGCGATCGCCCAGGCCGAGGCCGTGGAGCGCGCCGAGTGGACGGCGGCGTCGCTCGCCACCCTGGACGACGCGCTCGCCGTGGGCCGGGTCGTGGTCGCCGCCAGCGAGGCCACCGCGCAGGACGTCGCCGACGCGGCCGCCCTGGTCCTCGACGCGGTCGACGCGCTGGTGGCGGACGCCTCGACACCGCCGACGCCCACGCCGACCCCGCGGCCGACGTGGGCGCCGAGCCCGCGCCCGACCGCCACCCCGACGGGCCAGCCGACCGCGGAGCCCACGGGCACGCCGACGGCCGCGCCGACCAGCACGCCGACGAGCACGCCGACCGGCACGCCCTCGGCGTCCGCGACCCCGACGCCCACGACCACGGCCGCAGGCCCGTCGATCACCGCCACGAAGGCCGTCGCCCGCCCGGGCGAGCAGGTCACGGTCACGGCGACCGGCGTGACCGGCGCGCAGGTCGAGGTCGGCATCGCGAGCACGTACCGGCGGCTCGCGGTCGTGCCGGTCGTCGACGGCACCGCGACGGTGACGGTGACCGTCCCGACGGACCTCGCCCCGGGCGTGCACCACCTGCAGCTCCGTGACCTGTCCGGGACGGTCCTCGCGCAGGTGGAGATCGTCGTCCAGGGTGCGGCCCTCGCGGCGACGGGAGCCGACGTGGCCGCACCGGTCACGCTGGCGGCGCTGCTGGTGATGCTCGGCGCGGCGGCCGTCGTGGTCGCGGCCCGCCGCGGCAGGACGCGTGCACGTCACGCGATCCGCTGACGACGTCGCGCACGCGCAGACGGGAGCCCCGGGGCCGCAGACCTCGGGGCTCCCGCCGTCCCACCACGTGGTCCGGTGGGCCGTCCACCCCACGCAGGCGTGGCCCCGTGACGTACCGTGAGGCAGCACTTCGCACCACCGGGCCCCGGTCGTCTGCGCCGGGGCCCTCGTCATACGCCCGTCCAGCCCCGGCGGCGCCCGAACGACGCACGCCCGACGATCCACCGCGACCCCTCGCCCGACGAACGCCGACCACAGTTGCCGACGCCCTCGCCCGGCCGCGCACGGACCGACAGGACGGACCCCACGTGAGCACGACCACCCTTCCCGACCCCCTGCCCGTCGACGGCTCCGCCGGCTCGCGCGAGCGCGCGGTGAGCGACTTCACCGAGCTGACGCGCACCGTGCAGGCGGCGGGCCTGATGGCACGACGACCCGGCCACTACACGGTGCGCCTGTCGGCTGCCGTGCTCGCGATCGCCGGCCTGGTCGTGGCCGTGGTGCTCGTCGGGGACTCGTGGTGGCAGGTCGCGGTGGCGGCTGTGGCGGGCGTGATCCTCACGCAGGTCGCGTTCCTCGGGCACGACGCCGCGCACCGGCAGATCTTCTCGTCGGGCCGCGCGAACACGTGGGCGAGCCTGGTGCTCGCGAACCTGCTGGTCGGGCTGAGCGCGGGCTGGTGGCAGCACAAGCACACGCGCCACCACGCCAACCCGAACAAGGTCGGCGCGGACCCGGACATCGACATGAAGGTGCTGTCCTTCACGCCGGAGCAGGTCGCGCGCAGCGAGTCGCGGTGGGCCCGCTGGTACCTCGCCCACCAGGGCTTCTTCTTCTTCCCGCTGCTGCTGCTCGAGGGTGTCGCGCTGCACGTCGCGGCCGTCCGCCGGGTGCTGTCCCGCGAGCCGCTGGAGCGGCGCGGGGTCGAGGCGGCGATGCTGACGGTCCGCCTGGTCGGCGCCGCCGCGCTCGTGCTGACCGTCATGTCGCCGTGGAAGGCCCTCGTGGTCGCGGCCGTGCAGCTCGCCGTCTTCGGCTTCTACATGGGCGCGTCGTTCGCGCCGAACCACAAGGGCATGCCGCTGCTGCCGAAGGACGCGCGCGTCGACTTCCTGCGCCGCCAGGTCCTCACGAGCCGCAACATCGGCGGTGGCCGCTGGGTCGACGTTCTCATGGGCGGGCTCAACCACCAGGTCGAGCACCACCTGTTCCCGTCGATGCCGCGCGTGAGCCTGCGCCGGGCGCAGCCGCTGGTCCGCGCCTACTGCGAGGCGCGCGGCATCCCCTACGTGCAGGTGTCGCTGGGCCGGTCGTACGCGATGATCGTCCGCCACCTCAACACGGTCGGCCGTCCCGACCGCGACCTGTTCGCGTGCCCGGTCACGGCGGCCTACCGAGCCTGACCCCGCGACCCTCGCGCGGCCACCTCGGACTGCACCGGCGGACGCCTGCATTCTGCCTGCACCGCCGCTAGCATGACGGCATGAGCGTGACCATCACCGTGCGCGACGTCCCCGACGACGTCCGTGACGAGCTCGCCGCCCGCGCGGCCCGCAGCGGACGGTCGCTGCAGGAGTACCTGCGGGCTCAGCTCATCGACCTCTCCTCCCACCCGACCGCGGCAGACGCCGTCGCGGCGATCCGCGCGCGCGCACGGACGTACCCGCCGTTCGACCTCGCGCGCGTCGTCGACGACCTCGACGCCGACCGTCGGTGACGCTCCTCGTCGTCGACGCGTCCGCCGTCGTCACGCTCCTCCTGGACCCGGCGGGCGACGGCGAGGCGGTCGCACGTCACCTCGCGGACGCTCGCGTCGCCGCGCCCGACCTGCTGCCGTACGAGGTCACGAACGTCCTGCGCCGGCACCGCGCCGCCGGCGCACTGTCGGACGCCGAGGCGAGGCTCGCCTTCGACGGGCTCGCGGCTCTGCCCGTCGACCTCTGGCCGTTCACGACCCTGCAGACCGAGATCTGGCGGCTGTCGGGGGCTGTCAGCGCGTACGACGCCGCCTACGTGGCCCTCGCGGAGCTCCTCGGCTGCCCCCTCCTGACGCGCGACCGCCGCCTCGCGCGCGCCCCGGGGGTCCGCTGCGAGCTGCTCCTCGACTAGGCGTCGCGGAGCGCCCGGTCGGGTCGCAGGCCAGGTCAGGGCGCGGGCGTCGCCGTCCGCGCCAGGTCGTCCGCGAGCGCGGCGAGCACCTCGTCGCTGTCCTTCGTGAGCCGGTCGCCCGACCACTTCTCCTTGAGGGTGACCGTGCGGCCGTCGTGCAGCGTGAACGCCACCCGCACCGGCGTGCGCCGCAGCACCTGCGCCGTGGCGACCTCCTCGAAGGACAGGAACGGGAAGCGGCGGGCCAGCTCGACGACGGGCGCGGACTGCAGCAGCGCCGCCATGCGCGCCTTGCCGCCCTCGGTCTGCTTGGGGCACGGCACCAGCAGCAGGCCGTTGTCGAGGACCACGACGTCGTGCTGCGCGCCGTCGACGTCGACGTTCGCGATCCCGCCGAGGATCTCGCCGCCGTGCGCGGTCGCGGTCGCGGACGCCTGACCGGCGCGCGTCACGTCCACGTCGAGGCGCACCAGGTGCTCGCGGACGGCACCGGCCTGTGCGGGGTCGGCCGCGAGGTCGGCGAGCGCGTCGAGGTCGAGCGGCTGCCCGTCGCGGCCGACGAGGACGGCGGGACCGCTCCACGAGTGACGCCACCGGGCGACGCCCGCCTGGACGGCCGCGGAGCCGAGGACGACCCGCAGGAGCACGGGCACCGGCCGGTCGTCGTCGGGCGCGACGTCGGTGTCGAAGCCCACGGCCCGCGCGAGGTCGTCGCCCCGGCCCGCGGCGACGAGGTCGAGGACGGTCGCGAGCGTGGCGCGCTGCTGCCCGGCCAGGCGGGCCGCCGCCCGGTACACGGAGTCGGCGGCACGCTGACGGTCGGCGGCGACGGACGCGGCGGTGAGCTCGTCCCAGTCGAGGCGGGTCCGGTCGTCGAACGCGACGACCTCCTCGGCGACGGCCGCCGCGGCGACGGCGAACCCGGGCACGAGGACGGTCGCCGGGCGGGTGTCCCGCACGACCTGGGTGTCGGGCACGTGCGCCATGGCGGCGATCCGCGCGGCGACGGGCGGGTGGCTGTCCCAGAGCGAGCCGTCGCTCGGCGGGGCGTCGGCGCGCAGCTCGGCGAGCTCGTCGCCGCGCGCGGCGAGCAGGTCGCCGAAGCCCCCGAAGAACCCGGCGGCCGTCGGCGCGTAGCCCGACTCCCAGCCGTTCGCGAGGTAGGAGCCGGTGTAGAAGCTCCACGCGGTGTCGACGACGGGCAGCTCGCGAAGCGTGGACTGCGCGACCTCGCGGCCGGCGACGCGGACGGACAGCTCGTCCGCCTCGAGCTCCTGCCGCCGGCTCACGGCCGCGGAGACGAGCAGGTAGAGCCGGGCGTAGCCGCGCAGGAGCCACCCGACGACGTTGCCGGAGAGCTGCTGGACGGTCGCGAGGATGACGGCCCGGCCGCGGTAGGTCACGGCGCCGAGGCGCGTGTGGCTGCGGGAGTAGTGCCCGAGCTCGTGCGCGAGGACGGACCGGAGCTGGGCGACGTCGAACGCCTGCAGCAGCGGCACGCCGAGGTAGAGGTGCCGGCGGCCGCCGACGAGGCCGAGCAGCCGGGCGTCCTCGGAGACGGCGGCGTTGACCTCGCCGACGAGGCGGATCTCGTCGGGCACGCGGGTCTGCGCGGCGTCGGCGAGCTCGCGGACCGTGGCCCACAGCTCGGGGGCGTCGGCCGGGGTGACCTCCAGGCCGGGCTCGGGCGCAGGGTTCGCGCGGGCCACCTTCCACAGCGCCGAGACGACGCCGACGGCGACGACGAGTGCGAGGATCCCGAGCTTGGCCCCGCCGGTGCCGTACCCGCCCTCGAACGCGAGGACCGCGAGCCAGCCGAGCCCCGCGATGACGCCGAGCGCCACCACGTAGAAGCCGGCGAGCATCGCGACCGAGAGGGCGGCGCGCAGGGACGTGACCATGTCGACTCCAGGAGGGGGCACCGGTGTCTCCGGTGACCGCGAGCGGGAGCGTAGCGGCGGGGTGGGGCGCCGCGGGCCGTTTCCGCAGGACGGGCTGCTGCGGCATCCACCGGTCGGCCGATGCGCGGATCAGCACGATAGAGGACTAGTCATATATACGACGCGTCTCCTATGCTCGGGACGTGTCGCTCAAGCACGCCGTCCTCGGCTTCCTGTCCGTCGCCCCCATGACGGGCTACGACCTGCGCAAGCACATGGAGGAGTCCGTCGCGCACTTCTGGCCCGCGGACCAGGCGCAGATCTACCGCACCCTCACGGTCCTCGCCGCCGACGGCCTCGTCGACGTCCGGACCGTCCCGCAGGAGGGCCGCCCCGACCGGCGCGAGCACTCCGTCACCGACGCGGGGCTCGCCGAGCTCGACCAGTGGCTCGCCTCCCCCGTCGAGTACGCCCCCACCCGGGAGTCGTTCCTCGTCCGGCTGTTCTTCGTCGGGCGGCTCGGCGTCGACCGCACCCGCGCCGTCCTGCACGAGCGGGCGGCCGAGGCCCGCGAGATGGTCGCGGTCCTCGAGCACACCCAGCACCTCAGCGAGCAGGCGCTCGCGCAGGTCGCCGACGTCCCGCTGCCCGTCCGGCTGCGCCTCGCGACCCTCACCAACGGCCTCGTCCACGCGCGCGCCGAGCTCGCGTGGATCGAGGACCTGCTGGCCGACCTCGACACCCCGGGCTGACACCCGGGCACCCCGCCACCTCGACCGCACCGTCCGGCACGCACCGCCGGCACGGCACCCCGGCGCGCCCGCGCCCGCCCGTCCGACGCACCGCCCGATCTCGCACGGCCCGCTCCCGCACCGCCCGTCCCGACCGAGGAGAGACCGATGTCCGCACCCGCCGCACCCGCAGCGCCCTCGTCGCCCGGCGCCGACACGCCCGCCCCGCGCCCCGCCCGGCGCCCCGCCCGCACCCCGCGTCCCGCGTCCTGGCGCGGCGTGACCGTCTACGCCGTCGGCGTCCTCGTCCTCGCGATCCTCGGCTCGATCGTCCTCGCGGGCGCGCAGGACAAGGCGACGAGCGCGGGCGCGCTCCTGTTCGTCCTGTCGCCGTTCCTCATGGCGGTCGGGCTGCGCACGATCGGCCGCGAGGGGTGGGCCGACGCCGGCCTGCGCCTGGGCCGCGAGCGCGGCTGGTACCTGTTCGCCGTGCTCTGGATGCCCGCCGCGTTCGCGGTCGCGCTGCTGGTCGGCACCCTCACCGGTCAGGTGCACGGGCTCGACGGCGGGCTGTCGCTGTTCGGGACGCTCGTCGTCGGCGGCCTCGTCGCCCGCACGCTGTTCGCGATGTTCGAGGAGTGGGGCTGGCGCGGGTACCTGGAGCCCCGGCTGCAGGCGCTCGGCGTCCGCGGGCTGCGGCGGCACCTGGCCGTCGGCGCGCTGTGGGCCGTGTGGCACGTGCCGTACATCGTCGCGATGGGCGACGAGTACACCGACGTCCCGCTCGCCGCGCAGATCCCGCTCTTCTTCGTCGCCGTCCTCGCGATGGCCGTGGTGACCGGCGTGATGCGGGCGCGGACCGGCAGCGTGTGGCCCGCGGTCGTCGAGCACGGCGTCGCCAACGCGGTCGCGTTCGCGCTGCTCGACGAGCGGGTCGTCGTCATCGACGCACCGCTCGTCTACGCCGCCCGCCCTGAGGGTCTCGTCGTCCTCGCGCTCCTCGTCGTGTCGGCAGTCGTCGTCTGGCGGCGCTGGGGCGAGCGCGACTGAGCGGCCGCCCACGGGCCGGGCGAGGCCGGGCGAGGTCGAGCGAGGTCGAGCGAGGTCGGGCAGGATCCGGCGGCGCCCGGGGAGGGTCACGCCCGACGACCGACCTCGTCCGACCCGCTGACAGGACGCGATCCGCGAGAGACGATGCCCCGGTGACGTCGAGCACCCCGACCGCCGCACCCACGACCAGCGCCCCCACGACCTCCGCACCGGCACCCCCGGCCGGCGCGCCCGCCGACGCGGACGCCGACCGCACGGCCGACGCGAGCGTCCCCCGCCCCGCCCTGCTGTCCGTCGACGACGACCCCGCGGTCTCGCGCGCCGTCGCCCGCGACCTGCGCCGCCGGTACGGCTCGCGGTACCGCGTCGTGCGCGCGGAGTCGGGCGACGCGGCGCTGGAGGCGCTGCGCGAGCTCAAGCTGCGCGGCGAGCAGGTCGCGGTCCTGCTGGCCGACCACCGGATGCCCGGCATGACGGGCATCGAGTTCCTGGAGCAGGCGATGGACCTGTTCCCCCAGGCCCGTCGGGTCCTGCTCACCGCGTACGCGGACACGGAGGCGGCGATCGACGCGGTCAACGTCGTCGACCTCGACCACTACCTGCTCAAGCCGTGGGCGCCGCCGGAGGAGAAGCTGTACCCGGTGATCGACGCGCAGCTCGACGCGTGGGCGGTCAGCGCTCCCCCGCCGGTGCCGCAGGCGAAGGTCGTCGGGCACCGCTGGTCGGCCCGCTCGTCGCAGGTGCGCGAGTTCCTGGCCCGCAACCAGGTGTCGTACCGGTGGTTCGCGTCGGACTCCGCGGAGGGCCGCCGGCTGCTCGACGCGGCCGGGGTCGACGAGTCCGCGGTCCCGCTCGTCGTGACCCCGGACGGCGAGCCGCTGAGCGCGCCGGACGACGCGACGCTCGCGGCCCGGGTCGGCCTGGCGACGTCGCCCACGACCGACTTCTACGACCTGGTGGTCGTCGGCGGCGGCCCGGCGGGGCTGAGCGCGGCGCTGTACGGCGCGTCGGAGGGCCTGCGCACGGCGCTCGTCGAGCGCGTCGCGACCGGCGGCCAGGCGGGGCAGAGCTCGCGCATCGAGAACTACCTGGGCTTCCCCGACGGCGTCTCGGGCGCGCAGCTCACCGAGCGGGCGCGACGGCAGGCGGTGCGGTTCGGGGCGGAGATCGTGCTCGCGGCGGACGTCGTCGGGCTCGACGTGCAGGGCTCCGCGCGGCACGTGCGGCTCGCGGACGGCAGCGTCGTCGGCGCGCACACGGTGCTGCTGGCCAGCGGCGTCGCGTACCGCGAGCTCGACGGCCCGGGGCTGTCGGCGCTCACGGGCCGCGGCGTCTACTACGGGTCGGCGCTGACGGAGGCACCCGCCTGCGAGGACCAGGACGTGTTCGTCGTCGGCGGCGCGAACTCCGCGGGCCAGTCGGCGATGCACCTGTCCCGCACGGCCCGGTCCGTGACGCTCGTCGTGCGCGGCGAGCAGCTGTCGTCGTCGATGTCGCACTACCTGGTCGAGCAGCTCGCGGCGAACCCGAAGGTGCGGGTCCGCACGTGCTGCGAGGTCGTCGAGGCCGTCGGCGACGACCACCTGGAGCGCCTGGTGCTGCGCGACTCCCGCACGGGCGAGAAGGAGGAGGTGGAGACGAGCCACGCGTTCGTCTTCATCGGCGCCGTGCCCCGCACCGACTGGCTCGACGGCACCGTCGCGCGCGACGCGCGCGGGTTCGTCCTCGCCGGGCCCGACCTGCTCGACGAGGGTCGGCCCCCGTCCGGGTGGCCGCTCGACCGGCCGCCCTACCACCTCGAGACCAGCCGCCCCGGCGTGTTCGTCGCGGGCGACGCCCGGGCCGAGTCGGCCAAGCGCGTCGCGTCGGCGGTCGGTGAGGGCGCGATGGCGGTCATGCTCGTCCACCGGTACCTGGAGCAGCTGTGACGACGACACCCCCGTTCCTGCCCTGCGACATCGCGGAGCTGCGCACGCTCTTCCTCTTCGACAAGCTCACCGACGAGCAGCTCACGTGGCTGTGCAGCCGGGGGCACGTCGAGCACCAGGACCCCGGCCTGCTGTTCCACGAGGGCGACCCCGCGGCGGCGTTCTACGTGCTGCTGGAGGGGTCCGTCGCGCTGTACCGCCGCGTCGGCACGGACGACGTCGAGGTCAGCCGCACGTCGCAGGTCGGCGTCTACGCGGGCGCGTGGCACGCCTACCTGGAGCGGGAGGAGGCCCGCGCCTACCTGCACTCGCTGCGCGTGCTGGAGCCGTCCCGGTTCTACGTGCTGCCCGCGGCCGACTTCACCGAGGTCATGCACACCTGGTTCCCCATGGCGATGCACCTGCTGGAAGGCCTGTTCTTCGGGCAGAAGAGCATGCAGACCGCGACGGCCCAGCGGGAGCGGCTGCTGGCGCTCGGGTCGCTGTCCGCGGGCCTGACGCACGAGCTCAACAACCCGGCGTCGGCCGCGACGCGGGCGACCGCAACCCTGCGCGAGCGTGTCGCCCGCATGCGCAGCAAGCTCGCGCTCGTCGCGTCGGGCGCGTACGACCGGGACGAGCTCGTCCAGATCATCGAGCTGCAGGAGAAGGCGGTCGCCGCCCTGGAGGAGTCGCGCGGTCGACCGCCGCTGTCCGCGCTGGAGACGTCCGACCGCGAGGACGACGTCGCCGACTGGCTCGACGACCACGGCATCGGCGACAACGCGGAGATGGCGCACAGCTTCGTCGAGGCGGGGATCGACCCGCAGTGGCTGGAGGACCACGTCGGCAGCGTGCCCGACGGCGTCGTCGCGGGCGCCGCGCACTGGCTCGGGTACACCCTGGAGACCGAGCTGCTGATGAACGAGGTCGAGGACGCCACGACCCGCATCTCGACGCTCGTCGAGGCCGCCAAGCAGTACTCGCAGATCGGCCGCGCCGCGCAGCAGGAGGTCGACGTCCACGTGCTGCTCGACAGCACCCTGACGATGCTCGACGCGAAGCTCGCGGGCATCGACGTCGTGCGGCACTACGACCGCACCCTGCCGCCCGTCCTGGTGCACGGCGCCGAGCTCAACCAGGTGTGGACCAACCTGCTCGACAACGCCCGGCAGGCGATGGCCGACGTCCCCGAGGGGCAGCGGCGCCTGACGATCACGACGCGCCGCGTCGAGGACTGGCTGGAGGTCGAGGTCGCCGACACCGGCACCGGCATCCCGGCCGACGTCGTCGACCGGGTGTTCGAGCCGTTCTTCACGACCAAGCCCGTCGGCTCCGGCACCGGGCTCGGCCTCGACATCTCGTGGCGCATCGTCGTCGGCAAGCACCACGGCGACCTGCGCGTCGTGTCCTCGCCGGGCGACACCCGCTTCACCGTCCGGCTCCCCTACACCCACCCGGAGGCCTCGTGACCGTCGACGTCGACCCCACCGTCCCGCCCAGCGGCACCGGCTGCGTCGAGTGCCAGGAGGGCGACGGCTGGTGGGTGCACCTGCGCCGGTGCGCGCACTGCGGGCACATCGGCTGCTGCGACACGTCGCCTGCGCAGCACGCGACCGCGCACTGGCGCGACACGGGCCACCGCTACATGCGCTCGTTCGAGCCCGGCGAGGACTGGTGGTGGGACTACGCGGAGGGCGCGTCCGTCGCCGGGCCGGACCTCGCCCCGCCGGACGCCCGACCCGCCGACCAGCCCGTCCCCGCGCCGCGCGACCGCATCCCGACGAACTGGCGCGACCTGATCCACTGAGCCCGGTCCACCGCCCCCGCCGGGGCGCTCGGACGACGGAGCGGTCCCGCCTTCGACGACGTCGGGACCGAGCGCCGTCAGACGGGTCGCGCCTCGCGCCCGCTGACCTGCGCGGCCGCGACGTGCTCGCGCAGCAGGTCCAGGTCGGGGCCCGGGAACAGCGCGGCGGGCAGCGCCGAGTGCATCCGGCCGTGCCGATGCGACAGGACCACGACGTCCGAGCGCAGGGTGACCGCCCGGTAGGCCGCGTACGACGTGGACGCCGTGCCGAGCGGGCCCTGCATCCACAGCGCGTCGGGCGTCAGCGCGGCACGGAACATGGTCCCCGCCGGGATCTGCCGCGCGAGCTGCCGGCGTGTCTGCCAGGCGACCGTCGCGGGCAGGAGGCCCACGATCACGGCGAGCGGCGCGAGGATCAGCGGCCCGGTGTCGGTCAGGAGCATCAGTCCGAGCGCGACGAGGACGAGGCCCGCGACGAGGCCCCGCATCGCCCGCGTCCAGAACGCCTGCCGCACGAGGACCCGGGTCACCCGTCCGACGAAGCCCTCGTCGGACGTCCAGGCCCGCACGGGGACGGCGGGGTCAGCGGGCGGCAGCAGCGGGTCCACGAGCGGAGCGTAGGCCCGCGCCCGCGCCCGCGTGCGCCGTCCGCGGGCCCGCTCGCCCGGACGGCAGAGCGCCCGGGGACCGGTCGGGGTCCCCGGGCGCTCCCGGTGGGGTGCGCCCGCCGGGGAGGAGTCCGACGAGCGCACCGCTGGGCGGTCGGGCGGGTCGGCCGCGGCGAGCCGGTCCCGCCCGTCGGTCCGGCAGGTCAGTCGAGCATCGCGATCGCCTGCTCGGCCTGGTGCGTGAGAGCCGCGCGGGCGCCGTCGGACACCGTCGACGCCTTGGTCCGCGGCGTGAGCGCCTTGACGAACGCCTCGAGCGAGCGGACGGCGGCCTTCTCGTTGCCGTGGTCGGCCGCGACGTCGGCGGCCTTCGCGGCGGCGAGCAGGACGACCCCGACAGGGCCGCGGATCTCACGGGCCTCGATGCGGGCCTTCACCGCGGACTCCAGCGCGTCGATCGTGCCCGGCGCCCAGAAGTCCGCGACGGGGACCTGCGTGTAGTCGGTGTCGGACGCGAGGTAGAAGCCCGGGTAGGACGGCTGGTTGTAGGTCGTCTGCTGGCGGGCGACCTCGGCGCGGTACTGCGGGTCGTGCATGAGGGTCGCGAGCTTGTGCGTGGTGACCTCGGTGGACACGAACAGTCGGATCGCGGACGAGTCGGCCGTGCGGACCAGGAGCTCCTCGCGCCAGTCGCCGAGGACGTCGGCGACGAGCGAGGGGTTGCCCTTGGTGCCGTTGTTCGAGCGCGTGCCCGTCGCGGTGAGCAGCCGGCCGCGGTTCCAGTCGTCGATCGTGACGTCCTGGTCGGCGGAGCCGTTGACGATCTGGGTCGTGCCGTCGGCGGCCCAGCGGATCGACTGGTTGGTGCCGGGGATCGGGCCGGGCGTCACGACGCCGGACGCCGAGTAGAGCCCGAGCGAGTTGGCGCCGCCGGGCAGGGACGCCCACGCCTCGATGCCGCGCGTGCCGGGCAGGACGTCGCCGACCATCGACCGGCCCGTGTCGCGGCCGGAGTAGACGCCGAACAGGACCTGGCCGGTCGCGGCGTCGCGCATCGCCATGCCGTAGGGCGCGAACGTGCCGCCCTCGTGCGCGGTGAAGATCTCCAGTCCGGGGCGGTCGGGGTCGATGTCGGTCACGTGCATGGCGTCGCCGTGCCCGAGCCGGACGACCTGGCCGGGGGCGGCGCTGCCCGCGGGGAGCGTGTCGAACGACGAGTAGAGCAGCGAGCCGTCGTCGTCGATCGTCGCGGCGCCGTAGACGAGCTCCTGCTTGCCGTCGGCGTCGACGTCCGCGACGGACAGCGAGTGGAAGCCCTGCGTCGTGAGGGTCGCGAACTCGGGGTCGGTGCCGTCGCGGCCGTGCGGGCCGTCGTTGAACGGGTTGGTCAGCGGCACGTGGCCGGAGTCGACGAACCAGCGCTCCTGCAGCTTCTTGCCGTCCCAGTCGTAGGCGACGACCGTCGAGCGCGTGTAGTAGCCGCGCGCGAACACCGCCGAGGGGGTCGTCCCGTCGAAGTAGCCGACGCCCGACAGGAACCGGTCGACGCGGTTGCCCGGCTCGATGCGGGCCATCGCGTAGTCGCCCCACAGCAGGCCGTCGTCGTCGCGACCGGGCTTGTAGTCGATCGTCTGGAGCTCCTTGCCGGTGTCCCCGGCGAAGACCGTGAGGTACTCAGGGCCGTCGACGATGAAGCCCTCGAAGTTGCGCAGCACGTTGCGCGCGCTGCGGCTGGGCGCGTAGACGTCCATGAAGTAGTCGGTGAGCGCGCGGGCGTCGGCGTCGGACAGCGGGTAGGTGTACTGCGGCGCGATGCCGAACGCCTGCTCGAGGGTCGCGGGCCACTGGCCGGACGTCACCTCGGTGCGGGTGCCCCAGCCCTTGAACAGCTCGACGACGTGCTCGTAGTAGCCCTGCTTGCTGAGCCGGTAGTCGGTGGTGTCGGTGACGCCGGCCTTGCGGTCGCGCTTCGCGATCGTCACGTAGCGCTCCGACTTGACCGACCCGTCGGCCCGGTACGTGGTGATCTTCGAGCCCGGGGCCGTCTTCATCATGAGCTCGGCCTTGCCGTCGCCGTCGAAGTCGTAGACGGGGAACTGCGTGTAGTGCGCACCGGCGCGGATGTTGACCCCGAGGTCGATGCGCCACAGCTGGGTGCCGTCGAGCTCGTAGGCGTCGACGAAGACGTTGCCGGTGTACCCGATCTGGCTGACGTCCTTGGAGTTCGACGGGTCCCACTTGACGACGAACTCGTACTGCCCGTCGCCGTCGACGTCGGCGACGGACATGTCGTTGGCCGAGTAGGTGTACGCCTCGCCGACGGGCGTGACCCCGTCGGCGGGCTTGTGCAGCGGGAGGTCGAGGGCCGCCTGCGCCCAGGGGGTGGTGTCGGCGCCGTCGACCTCGACGCCGTCGACGACGGCCGCGACGCGGTAGGTCGAGGCGGCGGTCCCGGCGGTGTCGAGGTAGTTGGTGGAGTCGGCGACGGTCGCGACCTTGGCCCCGTCGCGGTAGACGGCGAAGTCGGGGCCGGTCTGGCCCGTGGCAGTCGCGCCGGTGACCTCGGGGGCGAGCAGGCGCCAGGAGAGGAAGACACCCTCGCCGGTCACCGCGGCGACGAGCCCGCGGTCGAGCCGCTCGAGCGTCAGCCGGTCGGGTCCGTCACCGCCGTAGCCGGCACCCGTGGTGGTCGGTGCGGCGGACGCGGACGGCACGGCGAGGCAGCCGACGAGCAGGGCTGCGGTCCCGGTGGCCGCGATGCGGCCGTGGAGACGGGGACGACTCATCCTTGAATCCTTTCAAAGCGCTACGGCTCCCCGGACGGCAAGAGCGGCCGGGGCGCCATTGCCCTCGGCCTGCCCGCGAACGTACCCCCGCCGCGCGTCCGAGTTGAACCCCCTGCGACGGATACGTCGGATTCCCCCGGTGGGAGCGCCACCACCCTGCGGAAACCGCTGTCCGACCGCGTTCTCCCCCGAGCGGCCGAGTCGTTCATCACCCTGTTGCCGACAGATCGGGCCCCGTGCCGTACGGTTGTCAGGTAGTCGCAGTGCATCGCTTGTCATGGCCGTCGCGGTTGACCCCGCGGCACGACGTTCTCGAGACACCTTTCTCGGCAGCGGACGGACGACACACCGTGATTCACCGGTCCCGGTTCGCCGGGGTTGTCACGCACCACACCGACAGAGAAGAGAGCATCATGCCCCTGGGCACCGTGAAGTGGTTCAACGCCGAGAAGGGCTTCGGCTTCATCGCCCACGACGACGGCGGTCCCGACGTCTTCGCGCACTACTCCGCCATCGCGACGAGCGGCTACCGCTCGCTCGAGGAGAACCAGAAGGTCCAGTTCGACGTCACGCAGGGCCCCAAGGGCCCGCAGGCGTCGAACATCACGCCGGCCTGATCTCAGCGCCGTCCTGACCGGGCGCCCCGCACGTACGTGCTGGGGCGCCCGCGTCGTATACCCGGGTCCTCGTCGTCCGCCGTCGCGCACCCGTCGCCCGCCCTCCAGCACGCGACCGGCCCCCGCACGGGGCAGAGACGGATCCCATGAGCGACACCCGACCCGGCAGCACCGGCACCCGCACCGCCGAGCGTCCCCACCCCACCAGCAGCTTCACCGCGCTGACCCGCACCGTCCAGGAAGCCGGGTACATGCGCCGCCGCTACGGCTTCTACGCCGCGCGGCTGTCCGGCGCCGTGCTCGCCATGGCCGGGCTCGTCACCGCGATCCTCCTCGTCGGCGACTCCTGGTGGCAGGTGCTCGTCGCCGCCGTCGCCGCCGTCACCCTCACGCAGATCGCGTTCCTCGGCCACGACGCCGCGCACAAGCAGATCTTCCGGTCCGGCCGCGCCAACGACTGGGCCAGCCTGGTCCTCGCCGACCTGTTCGTCGGGCTCAGCCACGGCTGGTGGCAGCGCAAGCACACCCGCCACCACGCCAAGCCCAACCAGGTCGACGCCGACCCCGACATCGCCCTCCCCGTCCTGGCGTTCACACCCGGCGACGTCGAGAAGCGCCGCAGCCCGCTGTCCCGCTGGTTCCTCGCGCGGCAGGGCTGGTTCTTCTTCCCCCTCCTCCTGCTCGAAGGCCTCGACCTGCACGTCGCGAGCGTCCGCCGCCTCCTGCAGCGCGGCCCGCTCGAGCGCCGCTGGGTCGAGGCCGCGTTCCTCCTCGTGCGCCTCGGCGGCGGGCTCGCGCTCGTCCTCGCCGTGATGTCGCCCGCCAAGGCCGCCGTCTTCCTCGCCGTGCAGCTCGGCCTCTTCGGCCTCTACATGGGCGCGTCGTTCGCCCCCAACCACAAGGGCATGCCGCTCGTCCCCAAGGACGCGCGCATCGACTTCCTGCGCCGCCAGGTCCTCACCAGCCGCAACATCCGCGGCGGGCGGTGGCTCGACGTCGTCATGGGCGGGCTCAACCACCAGGTCGAGCACCACCTGTTCCCGTCGATGCCGTCGATCAGCCTGCGCCGCGTCGCGCCCATCGTCCGCGAGTACTGCGCGACCCACCAGATCCCCTACACGCAGGTGTCGCTCGCCCGGTCGTACGCGATCGTCGTGCGACACCTCAACACCGTCGGCCACGCCGACCGCGACCCGTTCGTGTGCCCCATGGTGGCCGCGCACCGCGTCTGACCCCGCGCGGGAACGGCCCGCGCCGCAGATCCCTCCGACGGCGGGCTGCCGCTCGGCGCCCGTCTCGCGTAATCTCTCCCCGTAGTCGCGTTGTGTCGCCCGTCACGATCGCCGCCCGGACCCTGGTCCGACGGCGTCAGGGAGACCGCCGCGACCACCGGTCCCGGTTCCTACGGGGTTGTCAGTAACGCACGCCAGAGAAGAGAACGACATGCCTGTTGGCACCGTGAAGTGGTTCAACGCCGAGAAGGGCTTCGGCTTCATCGCCCCCGACGACGGCGGTCCCGACGTCTTCGCGCACTACTCCGCGATCCAGTCGAGCGGCTACCGCTCGCTCGAGGAGAACCAGAAGGTCCAGTTCGACGTCACGCAGGGCCCCAAGGGCCCCCAGGCGTCGAACATCACGCCGCTCTGACCGTCTCCGGACGCACTGCGCGTTGAGACCCCGGCCGTCCGCGGCCGGGGTCTCGTCGTTCCCGGGCACGACTCGGTGCCGTGGCTCGGGGCACGCCTGCGCCGCCCACCGCACCGCGCACGGCTCCGCTCACGGTCCGACGTCGCCGTCCACGTAGAACCACCGCCCGCCCTCGCGCACGAACCGGCTCGTCTCGCGCAGGGCCCCGCGCGCGTCACCGCTGCGGTACCGCGCGACGAACTCCACCGTGCCCACGTCGTCGAACGGGCCGCCTGCGCGCACGTCGAGCACGTCGAGCCGCCGCCACACGACGTCGTCGTCGAGGTCGAGCGACGCGGGCCGCGTCGAGGCGTGCCACGTCGACCGCAGGTAGCCGGTGTCCCGCACCGCGAACGCCGTGTACCGCGAGCGCATGAGGGCCTGCGCCGTGGGCGCCGCCGACCGTCCCGCGAGGAGCGGGCCGCAGCACCCGCCGAACGTCTCGCCCGACCCGCACGGGCAGCGGGCGTCGTCGGGCAGGGCAGTCGTCGCGTCCATGCACCGGGGATATCACCCTGTGCGACCCGTTGTCGCGGGACCCCCCGGGGTCTAGGACGGGAGGAGCGGCCTGCGCACCGGGGCGACAGGCGCGACCCCGGCCCGCACCGCCCGGGGACGGCATCGTGGGGGCGATCCGGATGGCACGTCGACGACTCCTGACGGCGTTGATGGCCGCCGCCCTGCTGCCCGCGGCGCTCGCCGCCGCACCCGCGACGGCCGCACCGCCGTCGCCCGCGGGCGCACCGGTCGTGACGGGGGGTGAGCACGGGCACGGGTCGTCGGCGTACCGCGTCGTCGAGCTCGGGACGCTCGGCGGGCCGCAGAGCGTGCCGCACGCGGTCAACGCGCACGGCCAGGTCGTGGGGACGTCGCAGACCGCCGACGGCCGGTGGCACGCGTTCTCGTGGCAGCGGGGCCGGATGAGGGACCTCACGCCCGACGCGGAGAACGGCGTGGCGATGGACGTCAACGACGCCGGTCAGGTCGTCGTGCAGGTCACCGCCGTCGCGGGCGGCCCGACGATGTCCGAGCTGCGCAGCGGGCGGCGGACGGTCGTCCTCGGCGCCGTGTTTGCGCAGCAGGTCAACGAGCGGGGACAGGTCGCCGGTGGGGTCTACACGCCCGAGGGGCCCGCGGGCCCCAACGGCAACCCGTTCCTGTGGACGCGCGGGACCCGTGTCGACACCGGCCCCGTGCCCGGGTTCGCCGGTCCCGACAGCCGGCTGGTCGACCTCGACGACCGCGGCCGGCTGCTCGGGATCGGCCTGGGGCCGCAGAGCTTCGAGCTGGGGTACGTGTGGGCGGCGGGCACGTTCACGACGATCGGCGACCCCGACGCGTTCGGCGGCAACGGTGTGGTCGACCTGTCGAGCACCGGCTGGGTGCTCGGCAACGCCTACGACGGCGGGCCGTTCCTGTGGCGCGACGGCGTGACGACGTGGCTCGGGCTGCCACCGGGCGTGTCCCAGGGCGACCCCGTGGCGGTCGACGAGCACGGGCACGCGGCCGTCAACCTGCGCCCGGACGCCGGCGGGCCCGAGCGGGCCCACCTGTGGGACGGGCGCCGGTACGTGCCGCTCGGCCCCGCCGATGCCGCCACGCACGCGATGGCGATGGACGACCGGCACCGCGTGGCCGGCGTCTTCACCCCGGCGGACGACCCGATGCGGACCAGCGCGTTCCTGGTGGAGCGCGGGCGGTTCGTCGACCTCGGCGCGGGCATCGACGGGGTCGTCGCCGCGCAGGCGCTCGGCGGGCGCGGGTACGTGATGGGGACGGTCACGAGCCCCGAGGGGTTCGTGCAGGCGCTGCTGTGGACGACGGGGAGGACGCACAGCTGACCGGGCGGCGGGGCCGGTGGTCAGTCGGCGCGGACCACCGGCTCGGCGAGCACCGATCGCAGCAGCGGGCGGCTCGTCTCGGTCGCGGCCAGGACGAGCAGGCACCCGCCGACGAGGCAGCCGACGAGCAGCAGCGGGCCGCGCAGGTCGGCGAACGCGGCGGTCTTGAACAGCGGCATGAGCATGACGACGGCGACGAGCGCGGACCCGCCGGCGACGCGGACCATCGGGCCGAGGACCTCGCGGCGGCGCACGGCGTCGAGCAGCTCGACGGGTGTGCCGGCCAGGTGCGCGAGCGCGTACTCGCGACGTCGGTCCAGCACGGTCGACGCCTGCGCGATGCCCGCCGACACCGCCGCGAGGACGAACGCGATGACGAGCGTGAGCATCGCGCCCGTGACGAGGTCGGCGTTGAGCACGTCGACCAGCGGGTCGTCGCCCCCGCCCGAGGTGAAGGTCGGCAGGACCGCGAGGGCGCCCGCGACGAACCCCGCGAGTCCGAGCCCGCCGACGACCCGCCACGCCCCGCGCGGGTCGTCGGCGAGGCGCCGGGCGGCCAGCAGGCGGACGGGCGTGCGGGCGCGGCGGGCCTGGGACCGGCCGAGCAGCCCGAGCACCCAGGGGCCGACGAGGTTGAGCGCGCCGAACCCGGCGGCGAGGAAGCCGAGGAGGACCGCGACGAGCGCGGCCGCGAGCCGGCCCCCGAAGGCCGTCACGACGGCGAACCCGACGAGCGCGACCGCGAGCACCACGACACGCACGACGCGCAGGCCCGGCGGGGTGGTGCGCCGCGCGACGCCCAGCGGCGACACGACGACCCGGCGCAGCGAGACGGCGCCGCTGACCGCCGCGAGCAGGGGCACGGCGACGACGGCCAGCACGACCCCGAGCGGCCCGACCCACAGCTCCCCGACGGTGAACGTGCCGCCCTGGAACGGCACGAGCGCCCACAGGGGCAGCAGCGCGACGTACCCGACGACACCGACGACGGCCCCGACGAGCCCCTGGGCGCACGTCTCGACGAGTGTCAGGGCGACGACCTCGCGCGGTGTCGCGCCGAGCAGCCGCAGCGTGGCCAGCCGCGCGTCCCGGCGCGCGACGCCCATGCGGGCCGCCGACCCGGCGAGCGTGAGCAGCGGGACGACGAGCAGGATGAGCGCGGTCCACGCGAGCTGGACGTACAGCATCCCGAGCTCGCGCTCGACGGCCGTCGCCGGGTCGGCCGCGCGGGCCGCGAAGCCCATGAGCCCGCCGACGACCGACAGCGTGAGGGCCGTCGAGACCGCGAACGCGGTGACCGACAGCGCGGTCGTGACGCGCGTGTCCCGCCCGCCCGCGCGGCGCAGGCTCGGGGCGAGCGCGACGACCGCGTTCACGCCGTCCGCCGCTCGTCGACGACGCGCCCGTCGCGCACCTCGATGCGGCGCCCGCACCAGGCGGCGACCTGCGGGTCGTGCGTGACGACGACGAGGCACGCGCCGACCGACCGGGTGGCCTCGGTGAGCAGGCGCATGACCTCGTGGCCGTTGGTCTGGTCGAGCGCACCCGTGGGCTCGTCGGCGAACACGACGTCGGGCTGCGTGACCAGGGCGCGCGCGACCGCGACGCGCTGCGCCTGCCCGCCCGACAGCTCGCCGGGGCGCCGCCCCTCCAGCCCGGCGAGGCCGAACGCCGCGAGCCACCGCACCGCCAGGTCGGTCGCGTCGCGCCGCGACGTGCCCTGCAGCATCGCGGGGAGCGCCACGTTCTCGACGGCCGGCAGCTCGGGCAGGAGCTGGCCGTTCTGGAACACGAAGCCGTAGCTCGTGCGGCGCAGCAGCGACCGCTCGCGCTCGTCGAGGACGTGCACGGGCCGCCCGCGCAGCGCGACCGTCCCCGCCTCGGGCACGAGGATCCCCGCGAGGCAGTGCAGCAGCGTCGACTTGCCCGACCCCGACGGGCCCATGACGGCGAGCGACTCCCCGTCGGCGAGGTCGACGTCGACGCCCGCGAGCGCGACCGTCTCCCCGAACCGCTTGACGAGGCCGCGGGCGGACAGGCGGGCGGGACCGGCGGCGCCGTCGACGACGGGCGCGGCTCCTCCGAGGGCAGGTGTGCTCATGCGTCCAGCGTCACGGACCGGGCCGCGCGGGCGCGTCCGCCTGAGGGCTCCGCTGCCCGGACCGGCGTCCACCCGCGGTGCGCTCCGGGCGCGCGTCGCCGTCCGACCGTGGTCGGACCCCCGTGCCGCCTGGCGGGTGATCCCTGTCCGGATGCGCGTCCGCGGCCCGCCCCGCCGTCGCCGCCACCTAGACTGCCCCCCGTGATCTTCAAGGCGGTGGGCGAGGGCAGGCCTTACCCGGACCACGGGCTCGAGACCCCCAAGCAGTGGGCCGAGGTCTCGCCGCGCGTCGTGCGGCTCGACGAGCTCGTGACGACCAAGCGGACCCTCGACCTCGACGCGCTGCTCGCGGAGGACTCGACGTTCTACGGCGACCTGTTCGCGCACGTCGTGCAGTACCGCGGGGTCATGTACCTGGAGGACGGCCTGCACCGGGCGGTCCGGGCGGCGCTGCAGCAGCGGTCCGTCCTGCACGCCCGCGTCCTCGTCGTCGAGACGCCGGTGGTCGCGCCGTGACGGACGTCGACCGCGCGCGGGCCCTGCGCCGCCGCCACGTGCACGAGCGGCAGGCCGTGATCTTCGGGGTCCTGCTGGCCGGTCTCGCGGTCGCGGGCCTCGGGGCGACCGCCGTGTTCACGGGCAGCGTCGACCTGCCGTTCATCGCCCGCGGGTTCAGCACTCCCCCGCCGGAGCCGGAGCCCGAGGCCGGCTACTGCCCGCCCGCGGGGGCCCTGCCCGTCGCGTACGGGCAGGTCACGGTCAACGTCCTCAACGGGACGTCGCAGGCCGGCCTGGCCGGCGCGACGGCGTCCGGGCTCACCGAGCGGGGCTTCGCGGTCGCGTCGTCGACCAACGCGGAGGACCCCTACTCGGGTGCGGCGCGCATCTCGTTCGGCCTGACGAACGCGGCGGCCGCCTTCACGCTCGCGGCGCACCTGGAGGAGGTCGACATGGTGCCCGCCGCGCGCGAGGACGGCGTGATCGACCTGACGCTCGGCGCGGACTACATCGCCCTCAAGCCCGTCGAGCAGGTCCTGCTCGACCCCGCCCTGCCCCTCGTCGGTGCGGAGGGCTGCCGTCCGCTGGACGAGGCGACGCCCGCCGGGGAGACGCCCGCCCCGCAGGGCTGACCGCCGGGAGTCCCGGGTCGGTCGGCCCTGCCGGGCGTCCCCACGGAGGGGACGGTCAGTGCGGTGCGGCGTCCGTCGCGGGCACCGACGCCGGGGTCGCCGGCTCCTGGCCGGTCCCGCGCCACCGGGCCAGGACCCGCATGAGGTGGTAGATCCCGATGGCGGCGGCGGTGCCGAGCGCGATGCCCTCGAACCGCAGCTCGCCGACGACCCACGTGTAGTTCGCGACGCCGATGACCAGCGCGATCGCGGCGGGCACGAGGTTGACGGGGTTCCCGAAGTCGACGCGGCCCTGGATCCAGATGCGGGCGCCGAGCAGGCCGATCATGCCGTAGAGCATGGTCGTCGCCCCGCCGAGGACGCCGTCGGGGATGGTCTTGATGAGCTCGCCGAACTTGGGCGACAGGCTGAGCACGAGCGCGCCGCCGGCGGCCACCCAGTACGCGGCGGTCGAGTAGACGCGGGTCGCGGCCATGACGCCGATGTTCTCGGCGTACGTCGTGGTGCCGGAGCCGCCGCCGAGGCCCGCGAGGGACGTCGCGACGCCGTCGGCGAGCAGCGCGCGGCCGGTCAGCGGGTCGAGGTCGCGGCCGGTCATCGCGGCGACGGACTTCACGTGGCCGACGTTCTCGGCGACGAGGACGAGGACGACGGGGACGAACAGGCCGAGGATCTCGACGTCGAACCGCGGCGCGGTGAACGGCGGCAGGCCGACCCAGGCGGCCTCGTGGAACCGCGTGAAGTCGACCTGGCCCTGCAGCAGCGCGGCGACGTACCCGACGAGGACGCCGACGAGGATCGACAGGCGGCCGAGGATCCCGCGGAACAGCACCGTGGTGAGGATGATCGCGGCGAGCGTGACCATGGCCGTCAGCGGTGCGAGCTGCACGGACGCCCACGCGACGGGGGCGAGGTTGAACCCGATGAGGGCCACGATCGCGCCCGTCACGACGGGCGGCATGACGACCTCGATCCAGTGCGCCCCGACGACGTGCACGAGCACGCCCACGCCCGCGAGGACGAGCCCGGTGACGAGGATGCCGCCGACCGCGACCGCCTGCCCGCCGCTCGCGGTCGCCGCCACGACGGGCGCGATGAACGCGAAGCTCGACCCGAGGTAGCTCGGCAGCCGGTTGCCCGTGATGAGCAGGAACGCGACCGTGCCGATCGCCGAGAAGAAGAGGGTCGTCTGCGGGGAGAAGTCGGTGATGAGCGGCACCGCGAACGTCGCGCCGAACATCGCGACGACGTGCTGCAGCCCGATCCCGATCGTCCGCGGCCACGTGAGCCGCTGCTCGGGGGCGACCACCTCGCCCGGCTGCACGTTCCGACCGTCCCCGTGCAGCGTCCAGCGCAGACCTGCCATCACCGCTCCTCGTCGTCCGCGACGGGCCGCCGGTGGCGCCACCGCGCCCGGGCCCGTGCCGTCGTGCGGCGGCCGTCCGCGCAGCCGCCGCACGCAGCGTACGGCCGCACCGCCGCTCGACGGGCGGACCGTGGGCCCACGTGCCAGCGTGGGCGCTGAGGGGTGGCCCATCCCTCAGCGCACCGCCCGACCGAGACCGCGGGAGCCGACGATGACCGACGAGAAGGACGACGCCCCCTACGACCTGCCCGTGCCGACCGGGGTCGCACCCGGCGGGCACCCCGACCCGGTGGTGGGCACCGCGCCCACCGCGCAGCCCTCGCCGCACGAGGCCGAGGACGCCGGGGACGGCGACGTGCCCGACGAGTCGATCCCGTTCGCCTACGGCTACCCGGCGTCGACGACGCAGGGGGCGACGGGCGCCGCGCCCCCGCCGCCGCTGCGCCCGTACCAGGAGTGAGCGCCCGGCCCGTGTGACGGCCCGGTGCCGCGGCCTGCGTGGCCGCGACCTGCGGCCGTGCCGCGAGCCGTGACGGTCGGCCGTGCCGCGGGCCGCGTCCTGCAGGTGAGGACGGGGCCCGCGGCGCACGCGTGCGGCGATAGCCTGACGACCGCCCGCCCCGTCACGGCCCCGGACGTCGTCCGGCCGGTCGTCCGCACCGCCGGAGGCCCTCCTGCACCGCCTGCTGCGTTCCCTGACGGCCGTCTGGGTCGCGTTCGTCGCCGTCCACGCGTGGCTCGCGTACCTCGGCGTCGTCCTCATCCCGCAGCGGGCGTTCTGGGACCTCGAGCTCTACCGGTACTGGATGTGGCTCGGCCTGCACGAAGGCCAGTGGCCGGTCCTGTCGGGCGACTGGGTGTACCCGGCGGGCGCGATCGTGCCGATGCTCGCCGCCGCCGTGGGCGGGACCGCGGGCGGGTCCGGGTACGCGGTCGCGTGGAGCCTGCTCGTCACGGCGCTCGACGCCGTCGCCCTCGGGGTGCTGCTGCACGCGCCGCGCCTCGCGCGGCCCGCCGGGTGGGCCGGGCGGGGCCACCCGCACGAGCCGCGGACCACGGCCGGCGCGTGGTGGTGGATCGCCTTCCTCGCCCTGCTCGGGCCGATCGCGATGGGGCGGCTCGACGCCGTCGTCGCGCCCGTCGTCGTGGTCGCGCTCGCCGTCACGCTCCGGCACCCGCGCGTGTCGTCGGCCCTGCTCACCGCCGCCGCGTGGGTCAAGGTCGCGCCCGGCGCGCTGCTGCTCGCCGTCGTGGTCGCCGCCCGGCGGCCCTGGCGGGACGTCGTGCTGCCCGCCGCCGTGGTCTGCGTGGTCGTCGTCGGCGCGGTGCTCGTCGGGGGCGGCGGCGCGCACGTCGCGTCGTTCCTCGGCGAGCAGGAGGACCGCGGGCTGCAGGTCGAGGCCGTCGGGGCGACGCCGTGGGTCGTCGCCGGGCCGTGGAGCGACGCCGTCGAGGTGTACCTCAACCAGCCGATCGTCACGTGGGAGGTGCGCGGGCCCGGCACGGACGGTGCCGCGGACGCCCTGGGGCTGCTGTTCTTCGTCGGGCTCGCCGCGTGCGCCGCGCTGCTGGTGTGGCGCCGGCGGCACCTGGGCGCCGGGTTCTGGTCCGACGCGGTCGCGCAGCGCGAGCTCGTCGTGCGCGGCGCGATGCTGCTGGTCCTCGCGACGATCGTCTTCAACAAGGTCGGCTCGCCGCAGTACGTCGGCTGGCTCGCGCCGCCCGTGGCCGTCGCGCTCGCGCTGCGGCTGCCCGGCTGGCGCACGACCGCGTGGACGGTCCTCGGCGTCGCCGCCGCGACGCAGGTCGTCTTCCCCTGGGGCTACGACGGCGTCGTCGCCGCGGAGCCGTTCGTCTCGCTCGTGCTGGCCGCCCGCAACGTGGCGCTCGTCGTGCTGCTGGTCCTCACAGCGCGCGCGCTGCTGAGGCCGCCCGCGCACGTGCCGCGCCCGCTCGACGCGCCGGTGGTCGACACCCCGGCCCGGACCGACCGGGAGCCCGCCCCCGACGCGGTGTGACCGGCGGACGTGCGGCTGGCGCGGCGGGCCGGCGGCACGCGGCAGGCGGCTGGCCGGCAGGCGGCTGGCACGGCGGCCGGCACGGCGACGCCCGCCCCCGCGGGAGGCGGGGACGGGCGTCGGTGGACCGGGCGGTCCGGGGCTAGCTCGTCGGCGGGTGCGCCTGCGCCGCCGCGATGAACGCGAGCATCGACGCACGGGACGTGCCGTCGTCGATCGCGTCCTCGGACAGGCCGACCGCGGTCTCCCACGCGGCTGCCGCGTCGTCCGGACCCGCGAGCGCGGAGTACGTCACGACGTAGTCCGCGAGCGGCCCGGTGAACCCGGACTCCTCGACGGCGGCCCGGATGCGCTCCGGGTCGACGCCGGTCGCGAGCGACCTCTGCACCGGGCCCATGGGGATCAGCTGGATGCCGAGGATCGCGCTGGGCTCGGGGCTGAACCACGTGGCGTAGTCCCGCTTGGCACCCCAGTTCAGCGACAGCACCTCGTGGCCGAACCCGTCGAGGACGGGGTCGTCCAGGTCGGGCGCGGTCCAGTAGGCGCGCGCCGCGGCGGCCTCGGTCGACGCGAGCCAGGCGGCCTGCGTCTGCAGGTCGTCCTGCCCGGACGCCTGCGCCCACAGGCCCAGGCCGTTCCACGCGTTGACGGCCTCCGAGGACGACTCCTGGTTGTTGCCGTCGGCGAACGGTGACGTGCCGGACGCCCACGAGTGCCCGAAGTACGGGTCGAACGCCCGCAGCTGCGGGAGCTCGGCGGTGGCCGTCGGGGACGCGATGTCGGCCCCCAGCAGGTCCATCACCGGGGCGAGGTCGGCGGCGAGCGCCTCGTCGCCCTGCGCGAGCAGGCCCGCGGCGGCGAGCAGGTAGCCGTAGTGGAAGTGGTGGTCGTTGAGCTCGTCGGAGCCGAAGGACGGCGTCAGGCCGATCGCGGACCGGGCGGCGGCGTCGTACACGAAGCACCGGGCGTCGCGCTGCGCGCAGCCGTCGGGCTGGGTCCACTCGCGCAGGGCGTCCGTGGTGCGGGTGCGCAGGTCGGCCACGACGTCGTCGGCGCCGAGCTGCTCGCCGAGCGTCACGAGCGACGCGGCCCGGAACAGGGCCTTGCCGCCGAAGTACGTGTCCGACGGGAACGCCTCGGTGGCGGCGACGTCGGCCGTGAGGGCCTCGACGATCGCGGTCCGCTGCGTGTCGGGCACGCCGTCGAGGTCGAGGCTGCCCGTGGCGGGCACGGTCGGCGCGAACGACGTGAGGTGCGACCCGGCGCACAGCTCCAGGGAGCCGTAGACCGACGGGTAGGTGCCGAGCCCGCAGCCCTCGCGGTCCGGCTGGGTGCCGGTGCGGTGGTGCGGGAGCAGCACGTACGCGCTGGGCGACCCGCCGGCGGTGTTGTACGTGAGGGTGGTGCGAGCGATCTCGTCGTCCACGCCGTAGGTCACGTCGACGCCGGTCACCGGGTCGGCGGCGGCAGCCGCGAGGGTCGCGGCGGCGTCCGCGTCGGCGTCCTGCGGCACCGGGTACCAGGTGACGCTCTGCCCGGCGGCGAGGGTCGTGCTGCCGGGGTCGGACCCGGACGGCCCGACAAGGGCCCACTCGGTCTCCCCCACCGTGACGGTCGCGGGGCCGTCGCCGGACGCGGCGAACGCACCGCCCTGCGCGGTCGTCCGGACAGTGAGGTCCGCCGCCGCCGTCAGGCTGACGAACGGCGACCCCTCCGCGAGGACGACCTTGCCGAGCACGGCACCCGACGCGTCGAGCAGGTCGACCGTCACCGACACGGGGTCGGCGGCGCTGACCTGGGCGGACGCGGCGCCCGCGTCGACCGTGACGGCCGGCACGTGCGGCCCGACGATCGCCTTGTCGCTCGTCACGGGCTCCGGCAGCCCGAGCGTGAAGCCCGCGTCCGTCAGCCCGAACGAGACGGGCTGCGCGAACACCGGCTGCGGCTCGTCGCCGAACACGAGCCCGCTGTACCAGCGGTTCGTCGGCGGCACGAGACCGTCGGCGAGGCGCACGGGGTCGATCTTCGCGACCGACGCCTGCTCGACGCCCGCGGTGAGGGCCGCGGTGTCGGCGTCGGGGACGCGGGCGTCGGGCGGGCCGACGACCGGTGCCTCCGGAGCCGAGCCGGGGCCGCCGCCCTGCGCGGACGAGCCCCGGGGGGCCAGCACCGCGACGACGACCCCGACCGCCACGACCACGGCCGCGACTGCCGCGACGACGACCACCACCCGACGGTGTCGCGGCGCGGCGGGCTTCCCCGCGGCCGGGATGGGCAGGTGCTGCGTGGTCGGTGCGGTCATCCGAAGATCCCTTCGATGTACGTCGTGACACGCTCGGCGGTGCGGGTCACCACCCCGTCGTTCTCGAGGTGGAGCTCCGCCGTGACGGGGGTGCCGACCGAGACGAGCCCGTTCTGGGTGCCCTCGACGAGGTCGTCGCCCGTGATGGTGATGAGGGCCTGTGCCTCGCCGCCGACGGTCTGCACGGCCGTGCGGTCCACACGTGCCGCGATGGTGCGCTGGTTGGGCAGGACGACCGTGACCTCGGCGTCGTCGGGCACGCGGGCGTACTCGGCGGCGGTCAGGGTGTACTCGGCCTGCACGAAGAGGGTCCCGGCGCGCTGCACGGTGGCGAGCTGCGCGGCGGTCTGGACGAAGGTGCCCCGCTCGGAGGCGATGTCGGTGACGATGCCGTCGCCGGTCGCGAGGATGACGAGGCGACCCTCGGCGTCGATCTGCGTCGCCTCGGTCGCCTCCTTCGCGAACCCGTTGCGCACGTCGTACTGGAGCGCGGCGGAGTCGATGACGAACAGCGGGTCACCGGTCTTCACGGTGTCCCCCTCGTCGACGCTCTGGTCGACGACGAGGCCCGCGTAGGGCGTGCCCACGGAGTAGGTCTTGGCGAGGATCTGCGCGGAGTCGCTCGAGGCGACCCCCTTGGTCTCGTTGAGCTGGTAGGTGGCGAGCGCGGCGATCACCGCGACGACGACCACCCCGATGAACAGTCGGATACGGCTGGCCCAGGTCATGCGACACCTCCGGTCGATGCGGTCTGCGGTGCGGCAGCCTCGTCGCGGCCGGTCGTGCTGCTCCTGCGGGCGTCGTGGCGGCGCTCGGCCTGCGCGGCGAGCCGGCCGCGGTGCCCTTCCTTCCAGGCGGTGACGACGAACCCGCCGAGGATGAGGGTGTTGGTCGCGTTCCACGCCAGCGCGAGGCTGAAGTACCCGTTGCTGAGGTCCTTCCACACCCCGACGACGGTCGTCAGGAGCAGGAACACGAAGAACAGGACCTGCGGCATCATGAACGCGAACGGCGACCGGTAGGCCCCCTTCTGGCCGGTCACGTGCCACTTCTGGTCCTTGCGGAAGATCGCGTTGACCAGGGCCCGGGTGTAGATCGGGAACGACACCGACGCCAGGAGCAGGACCTCCCAGCGGAACGAGCCGAGCGTGTAGAACGCCAGCACGATCTGCATGACGTAGAACCCGGCGTAGAACAGCAGCCACTCGCCCGTGGTGAGCGTGAGGTTCATCGGCGTCAGGTTGAAGTAGATCTGCAGCGGCGGGACCAGGAGCAGCAGGAGCGGGGCGATGCCCGTCAGGTAGTGCGTCGCGGTCACGGTGTACTGCAGCCGCTGGTCCATCGTGAGCTTGCGCTTCGGCGACAGCGGGTTGTGGGTGAGCATGATCTCGAACCCGCCCGTGGCCCACCGCAGCTGCTGCTTGGTGTACGCCTCGACGGTCTCGGGGGTGTCGCCGACGGCGAGCGTCGTCGGGATGTAGACGGTCCGCCAGCCCTTCTCGTGCAGCATGAGCGACGTCCACACGTCCTCCGACTTCGAGTCGGAGTAGATGCCGCCGACGGAGTCGATCGCGGCGCGGCGGAAGATGACGTTGGTGCCGACGCAGAACGCGGCGTTGAACCGGTTCCGGCCGGGCTGCACGAAGCGGTAGAACACGGCCTGCATGTAGCCGGCACCGCGGGAGATGACCGAGTTCATGTTCCCGTACGTCTGCGGCGTCTGGACGAACGCGACGTCGTCGGACGCGAAGAACGGCACGGTCTCGTGCAGGAACGTGGGCAGCGGCACGAAGTCCGCGTCGAGCACGACGAAGAAGTCGCCGCGCGTGAGGGACAGGGCGTGGTTGACGTTGCCCGCCTTCGCGCCGTTGCTGGACAGCCGGCGGATGTAGCGGGCACCGAGCTGCGCCGCGAGGTCGCGGACCTCGTCGGAGCGGCCGTCGTCGAGCACGTACGTGTCGTGGCGGCCGTGCATCGCGACGGCCGCGGTGACGGTCTTGCGGATGGTGTCGAGGTCCTCGCCGTACGTCGTGATGTACACGTCGATGTCGACGGGCCACTCCTGGAGGTACATCCGCCAGTCCTGGGGCCGCTTCTCGGCCTTGTCGCGGATGATCTCGGTGAGGTCGTAGAGCCGGTCCTGCGCGAGGTGGAACGCGAAGTTGCGCGGGTTGTGCCCGCTGGACATCACGGTCCACATGGACAGCAGCGCGTGGCCGATGAGGACGGTCTCGGCGAGCATGACCATCGAGTACGGCAGCCAGTCGCCGCGGTTGGCGGGGTTCAGCAGGAAGACGGCGTAGACGAGGATGCCCGTCGAGGCGAGCAGGACGAGGAGCAGCAGCGACGGGCTCTGCGCTTCCTCGCTCTCGGGCCGGCTGGTCGGTGTGATGCGGTCGGACTCGGTCCTCCGCGGCTCGATCACGAGCCTGTCGAACGTGGTTGCCACGTGGCGCCCCCTGGTGGTCGTCCGGTCGAGCGGAGGGTGTTCTCTCACCACTCCGTTGCGACGGCGACGCTGGCGCCCGGCGCACAGAGGCGGGGTGCCGCGGGAGCCATGGTGCGCGGGTGGCTCCCGGCGGGCGTCGCCGCCCCGTGAATGACTCGAACGTACGGAGGCATGCCGGATGTGTCCACGCACGTCCGATGTGCGCCAGGTCACAAGCCGGACGACACGGGGCGAACGGGAGGTGTCGCACGCCGGTCGAAGGCCAGGTGGGAGCGCGTGCACGGGGCGGTCCGGGGGCGCCGGAACTGCTCACCCCGTGCACGCGGGGGTCTCACGCGTCGAGACGAAAACGGATGATCAGGGCAATCGAGGCACGACCTCGCGCGCCACCAGGTCCAGGTGCTCCAGGTCGTGCAGGTCGAGCACCTGTAGGTACACGCGCGACAGCCCCTGCTCCCCCAGCCAGGCCAGCCGGTCCACGACCTCGTCGACCGTCCCGGCGACGCCGTGCTCACGCAGCTCAGGCACCTCGCGGCCGATCGCCGCGGCCCGCCGCGCGAGCTCCGCCTCGTCCGTCCCGACGCACAGCACGAGCGCCGCCGAGCGCACCAGGCTCTCCGGTGCGCGGCCCGCCTCCGCGAGCGCCCGGTCGACGTTCGCGAGCTTGTCCGCGACCTCGTCGAACGCCGGGAACGCCAGGTTGTACTCCGCCGCGTACCGGGCCGCGAGGGCCGGTGTGCGACGCGGCCCGCTGCCGCCCACGATCACCGGGACGCCCGCCCGCGCGGGGTCGAGCGGCGACGCCTGCACCGGCTTGGGCAGCGCGGGCGAGTCCGTCAGCGTGTAGTGCGCGCCCTCGTGCGAGAACGTCTCCCCGACCGGCGTCCCCCACAGCCCCGTGACGACCGCGAGCTGCTCCTCGAGGATCCCGAACCGCTTCTCCGGGAACGGGATGCCGTACGCCGCGTGCTCCTGCGCGAACCAGCCCGTCCCCAGCCCCAGCTCGACCCGCCCGCCCGACATCTGGTCGACCTGCGCGACCTGGATCGCCAGCACGCCCGGGTGCCGGAACGTCGCCGACGACACCAGCGTGCCCAGCCGGATGCGGCTCGTGTCGCGCGCCAGGCCCGCGAGCGTCGTCCACGCGTCCGTCGGCCCCGGCAGGCCGTCGCCGCCCATCGTCAGGTAGTGGTCGGAGCGGAAGAAGGCGTCGAAGCCCAGGTCCTCCGTGGCCTTCGCGACCGCGAGCAGGTCGTCGTACGTGGCCCCCTGCTGGGGCTCGGTGAAGATGCGCAGATCCATGCCCCCACCCTCACACGACCGCCCGCGAACCCGCTCCCGACCTGCCCGTGGAGCGCGGGCCGCCGCCCGGCGCCCGTGCGAAGGTGGACGGGTGCCCCACCGACCGCTGACCCCGACCGCCCGTGCCGCCGACGTCCTCGCGGTCGCCGACTGGCGGCGGCGCGTCGCCCAGACGTACGCGGACGTCCGGCGCATCGCCTACGAGGACCCGGAGTCCGCGCACGCCGTCTGGGTGCAGCGTCGCGACGAGCTGTTCGCCGAGCACCCTGCCTCGCCGCTCGACGGTGCGACCCGGGCCGCGTTCGCCGGGCTCGACGTCGCCCGCTACGACCCCGCGTTCCGGTTCGAGGTCGAGGTCCGGCCCGGCGACTCGCAGCGCCTCGACATCACGACCGGCACCGACGGCGTCGTGCCGTTCGAGCGGATCGGCACCGTCGACCTGCCTGACGTCGGGACGCTCGCCGTGTGGGCGCTGCGGTCCTACGCGGGCGGCCTGTTCCTGCCCGTGCGCGACGCGACGTCCGGGCAGCCCGGCGGCTCGTTCGGCGGCGGGCGGTACGTCCTCGACACCGTCAAGGGGGCGGACCTGGGCACGTCGCACGGGCTGCTGGTCGTCGACCTCAACTTCGCGTACAACCCGTCGTGCGCGTACGACCCGGACTGGGCGTGCCCGCTCGCGACGCGCGCGAACACGGTGCCGGTGCCGCTGCCGGTGGGCGAGCTCGTCTTCCCGCTGCCCGAGGCCTGAGGTCAGGACTGGCAGGACGGGCAGAAGTAGAGCTTGCGCCCCGCCATCTCCTCGACGACCACCGGGGTGCCGCACACCCGGCACGGCAGGCCCGCGCGGCCGTACACCCAGTGCCGCTCGGTCGGGTCGGCCAGCGCGCGTGCCCGGCCGTCGTCGTCCAGGTCCTCGCGCGTGAGCATCACGCCGGTGCGGATGCCGTCGGGCAGCAGCACCGCCCAGTCGTCCCACAGCGCCCGCGCGACGTCCCGCGGGACCCGGCGGCCGGGGGTGTGGGGGTCCAGCCGGGCGCGGAACAGCAGCTCGGCCCGGTAGATGTTGCCGATGCCCGCGACGACGGTCTGGTCCATGAGGAGCTGCCCGACCGCGACGCCGCGCGACGTGAGCCGGTCCACGACGACCGCACCCGCCGCGCCCAGGTCGTCGGTCGACGCCGGGTCCGGCCCGAGCCGGTCGACGACCGCCTGCGCCGCGACCGGGTCGAGCACCTCGCACGCCGACGGCCCGCGCAGGTCCGCGACCGACTGCGCGGTCGCGAGCCGGACCCGCACCGCACCGACGGGCTCGGGCGGGAACGTCGCGACCAGACCGCCCTCGTCGGCCGGGCTCTCGCGCTCGTCCTCGCCCATCCGCACGGTCCGGCGCAGCCGGGGCGCGCCCATGCTGCCGCGGGCCTCCTGGCCGTCCACGACGGGCGAGATCACGCCGTAGAAGTCCCACGCGCCGTACAGGCCCAGGTGGACCCGCAGGACGTCACCGCCGTCGAACGTCGCGAAGAGCTGCTTGCCGACGGCCGCGGTCTCGACGAGCGCACGGCCGTCGAGCCGCGCGGCCCCCGCCGCGAACCGGCCCTGCGGCGAGGACACCGCGAGCGGGTGGCCGACGAAGTCACGGCCGAGCTGGCGGGCGATGCGGTGGACGGTATGACCCTCGGGCACGGTCGACCACGCTAGCCGAGCCCGCCGACGTCCACCGCTACGCGACCGGCCCGCTCGCCGGCGACACGACGGGCACCGCCCCGGCGGGGCGCACGGGCTCCTCCTTCGCGAGCTGCGGCACCGCGTCGGCGGCGCGCGTCGCGGCCTCGTGCGCGGACACCAGCACGTCCGTGATCTCCCGGCCGATGAGCTCGTGCCGCTCCAGCAGGGCGTCGCGCAGCGCCTCGACCAGGTACCGGTGCCGCGACAGCAGCCGGCGGACCGTCCCGCGGGCGTCCTCCAGCACCGCCTCGAGCTGCTCGCGCGCCCGGCCGTCGGAGATCACCGCGTCGACCAGCGGCTTCTCGGTCGCCATGAACGACACCAGCGACCCCGTCATCCCGGCCGCGCCGACCATCTGCGCGGCCGTCCGCGTCGCCGCCGCGAGGTCGCTCGCCGGACCCGTCGTCGTCTGGCCGAAGAACAGCTCCTCCGCGACCCAGCCGCCCATCGCGATCTGCACGAGGGCCCGCAGGTCGCCCTGCGACCGCGTCCAGACCTCCTCGCAGTCGCCGTGCGCGAGCAGGCCCAGCGCCTCGCCGCGGCGGATGATCGTCAGGACCTCCAGGCTGCGGTTCGGGGCGACCAGCCACGCCGTGACCGCGTGCCCCGCCTCGTGCGTCGCGATGAGCTCCTGCTCGGCGCGCGTGTACCGGACCGGCTGGCCGATGCCCACCATCTCGGTGATGCGGGCCGTCTCGACGTCCTGGAACGACATCGTCGTCTGCCCGCGCCGCAGGGAGTTCACCAGCGCCTCGTCGAGCAGGTGCTCGATCATCACGGGCGTCCAGCCGTTCGTCGACGCCGCCACCCGGTCCCGCACGACGGGGTCGTCGAGCTCGGGGTCGTGCGAGCGCTTCGCCAGGAAGTGGTCGACGAGCGCGCGCCGCCCGAACGCGTCCGGGGAGGCGAACGTCAGCCGGCGGTCGAACCGCCCCGGGCGCAGCAGCGCCGGGTCCAGCGAGTCCGCGCGGTTCGTCGCCGCGATGAGCAGGATCGGCGCCTGGCCGGGCCGGCGCTGGCGGATCTGCCGGTGCGCGGGCAGGAACAGGTTGACCAGCGCGATCAGCCGGTTCACCGCCTTGTCCGTGCCCGTCGGCTCGTCGAACGACTGCATCTGCACGAGCAGCTCGTTGACGACGCCGCCCGTGCCCTCGCTCGTCATCGCGTGCGTCACGACGCCGTGCGCACCGCCGAGCGCCCCCGCGCCCCCGTGCGTGCCCGCGGTCGACCCCAGCACCGACGCCGCCGACGACGACCCGAGCAGACCCCCGCGGCGCAGCGCGATCGCGTCGATCTCCTCGATGAACCCGATCGCCCCGCCCTCGGCACGCGCCGCCTTGCGCAGCGCCCGGAAGTACGCGCGGATCTTGCGGGCCGTCGCGCCGTAGTACATCGACTGGAACGACGTCGCCGAGACGAACAGGAACGGGACGCCCGCCTCCTTCGCCATCGCCTTCGCCGTCATCGTCTTGCCCGTGCCCGGGGCACCCTCGAACAGCAGGCCGCGCCGCGGCGTCCCGCCCATCTGCTCCGCGAACTGCCGGTGCGTCTGGAACAGGTCGATCGACCGGCGCACGTCCTCCTTCACCGGCTCGATGCCGATGACGTCCGACAGCCGCACGTCCACCTGCTCGGGCCGGTAGACGACGTGCGGCGAGCGCGCGGTGCCGACCTGCATGCCCACCATGAGCAGCAGCAGCGCGGCGAAGAACAGCACCGGCACCAGGACCAGCGGGTCGATCGCCGGCATCGCGGGGACGATGTCGCGCCCCAGCAGCGCGCTGACGATGACGTACACCTCGGCGAGCAGCACCACGGCCGCGAGGCGGTAGACGCGACGCCGGCGCATGCGCTCGCGGTCCAGGGCGATGTCGTGCGCACCGCGTCGGATGGGGGAGACCAGCTCGTCGTCGTGCACGCGTACGCCTTCCGTCGGGACCGGTCAGCCCATCGTCAGCGCCGCCCGGGGCGGCGGCAACATCGGACATTCCGGACCACCCGAACGGACCAACCGGGCGAACCCGGCGCGACGGTCCGGGTCAGGCGTCCGCGCGCAGCGTGCGCCGCAGGGCCTCGACCTCGACCGCGCCCAGGCCCAGGCCGTCGGTGAGGTACCCGTCGAACGACCCGAACCGCGCGGCCATCGTGTCGAGCGCCGCCCGCAGGTAGTCGGGCCGGACCTCCAGGAACGGGACCAGCAGCGTCGAGTCGCCGCCCGCCGCGTCGAGCTGCGCGAGCAGCGGCGCGAACGTCGCGCGCACCGCCGGGTTGACCGCGAGGAACTCGTCCATCGCACCGTCCTCGTCGACCCCGGCCGCGAGCAGCAGGACCGTCGCCGCCCAGCCCGTGCGGTCCTTGCCCGCGGTGCAGTGGAACAGCACCGGCGCCTGCTGCGCGTCGAGCACCGTGCGGACGAGCGTCGCGTAGCCCGCGAGCGCCGCCGGTCCCTGCACGAGCCGCCGGTACGTCGCCCGCATCTGCTCGGCGACGTCCATGCCGTCGAGGGACTCCAGGAGCGCCGCCGGGCGGGTCAGCAGCGTCGCGGCCTGCGTCGCCGCGGCCTGCGGCAGGTCCGCGAGCACGTCGAGCTCGACGAGCCGCGCGCCCGCCGGGGGGCGGTCGGGCCGCACCTCCCGCTCGGCGTCGGTGCGCAGGTCGACCACCGTCCGCAGGCCCAGGGCGGCGAGCGCGGGGTCCTCGGGGGCCGCGTCGGAGGTCAGCTCCGCGGACCGGAAGACGACGCCGCGCGCGACCGTCCCGCCGTCGGCCGTCGCGCGTCCGCCCAGGTCACGCAGGTTCGTGACCGCGCTGGCGGTGAGGACGTGCGCGTCGCCGGTGTCCGTCATAGGCGAGATCGTGGCACCGGGCGTCGGCGTCCGACCACCCCGACGCGCGGGTCCGGGTCCGCCCGCGGCGTGTCCGCAGTGCGAGATCACCGGGGCAACCCCTTGTCGCAGGGCGCGCCGCTGGTAGAAACCGCGCCCAGGTCACGAGCACCAGCACCCAAGCCCCGGCTCGCTGGTCAGCAACCCCTCCACGACGGGGTGCTCCGGGAGATGACCCGGCCGCGCCACCCGGTGCGGCAAGCGTGCACGTGAAGGAGCAGCACCATGAGCCAAGCCAGCACCCCGTCCGTCGTCGCCCTCGTCGGCAACCCGCGGCCCGCGTCCCGGACCCGCGCCGCCGCCGAGCACGTCGCCGGACGGCTCGCCCCGCACCTCGGCGCCGACCCGGCCGGGCCGGCGAGCGCCGCCGTCACGACGGTCGAGCTCGCGGCCGTCGCGGGCGAGCTGTTCGCCGCCGAGCGGCCGCGCGTCGACGCCGCGCTGCGCACCGTCGCCGGGGCCGGGGTCCTCGTCGTCGCGACGCCCGTCTACAAGGCGTCCTACACCGGCCTGCTCAAGGCGTTCCTCGACGCGTACGGACCCGACGGGCTCGCGGGCGTCGTCGCCGTCCCGCTCGTCGTGTCCGGGTCGCCCGCGCACGCCCTCGTCGGTGAGGCCTACCTGCGGCCGCTGCTCGTCGAGCTCGGCGCGACCGTCCCGACCCGCTCGCTCACCGTCACCGAGGCCGAGCTCGCCGACCTCGACGCCGCCGTCGACCGCTGGCTCGAGAAGGCCGCCGAGCCCCTGCGCCGTGCCGTGCGCGACGCCGCCGACCTCGCGGAGGTGCTCCGATGACCGCCGAGGTGCTGCGCGCGCTCGACGCCGACCTGGCCCAGCAGGACGAGGTCCAGCTCACGCCCGACGCGTACAAGGAGGTGTTCCGCCGGCACCCCGCCGGGGTCGCCGTCGTGACGCTGCGCGACGAGGACGACCGGCTCGTCGGCTTCACCGCGACGTCCGTCATCTCCGTGTCCGCCGCGCCGCCGCTGCTCGCGTTCTCCCTCGCGTCGACGTCGTCGTCGTGGGGGGCCGTGTCCGCCGCCCGGACGCTCGCGATCAGCTTCCTGTCCGGCGCTCAGGACGACGTGTCCGCGCGGTTCGCGACCAGCGGGATCGACCGGTTCGCCGCGGGCGGCTGGACCGCGCTGCCGTCCGGCGAGCCTGTCATCGACGGCGCCGTGTCGTGGGTGCGGGGGCGGGTCGTGCAGCGCACGCCCGTCGGCGGCTCCTACCTCGTGTCCGTGCGGGCCCTGGAGCACGGCACGACCGACACCGTGACGCCGCTCGTCTACCACGACCGCACCTACCACCGGATCGGCGACAGCACCGCGATCTGACGCCCTTTGCGGCGGCGGGGGCGCGGGGCGGACGATGGGGGGACCACCGACCGGAGGTCCGTCCCGTGCCGTCGCCCGCCCGCTCCCGCCGCCGTCGCGGTCGCCGTCGCATCGGCGCGCCCGGCGACGCGGTCTCGGCGGCGCGACGCAGCGGCCCGCTCGCGTCCGCCGCGCTGGTCGTCGCCGCGCTCGTCGTCGTCGCGGGCTGCGCGCCGGTCGCCGACCCGCCCGTCGTCGCGCCGGTCGTCGTCGCGCTGCCCGTGGCCGTCGAGAAGGTCGCCGCCCCGCCGCCGCCCGCCCCCGTCGACCTCACGACGCTGCCCGTCGTCGACGTCCTGCACGTCGTGCCCGGCCTGCCCGGCACCGACGGGCTGAGCCCGCTCGAGAACTCCGACGAGGCCCTGGGGCGGTGGCGCACCGTGACCGTCACCGAGCCGGCCGCCGCGTACGCGACCGTCGGCGGGCCCGCCGTCGGGGTCGTGCCGACGACCGTCCTCGGCGCCCCGCACGTCCTGCCCGTCGTCGACGAGGCGTCCGGGTGGGTGCGCGTCCTGGTCGCGACCCGCGGCGCGCTGCCCAGCGACGACCGCGCGCAGGTCAACGGCCGCACCGCCTGGATCCGCACGTCGGCGACGCAGCAGTCCGGCACCGACTGGTCGGTCGTGGTCGACGTCGCCGCGCAGACCCTCACCGTCGACGACGGCACGTCCGTCCGCACGTTCCCCGTGCTCGCGACCGGCGCCCCCGACACCCCCACCCCGCACGGCCTCGCGTTCCTGCTCGGCCTGCGCTGGGAGGAGCCCGGCACGACGACGCCCCGCGTCCTGCCCCTGTCGACGCAGAGCGAGACGATCGACCACTACGACGTGCCCACCGGGACCGCGGTCACCGCGATCCACACGACGACCCTGCGCGGGCGCGGGCCCGTGTCGAACGGGTGCGTGCGGGTGACCGACGACGTCGTCGACGTGCTGTGGCAGGCGCCCGCGGGGACGGTCGTGACGACGGTCGGCTGAGCCGGGCCGACCCGTGGCACGGCCCGCGAGCGCGGGCGCCCTACGACGGTCAGCTGACCCCGGCCCACCCGTGGCACGGCCCGCGAGCGCGGGTGGGCCGCGGACGCGAACGGCGCCGGCGGGGGGCCGTGCACCGGCCGGACCCGCTCGCCGCGCGGGCACGCGCGCCCGCCCCTACCCTCGGCGGATGCACGCCACGACCGTCCGCCGCCGGGCGCTGGTGCGCGCCGCGGTCCTGGGCGCCGCCGTCGCGCTCCCGGTCGTCGTGCTGGCCGTCCTCGTGCGCGGCGAGGTCGCCGCGGTGCTCCGGTTCGACGAGGACACCATCCGCGCCGCGACCGACGTCACGCGTGAGTCGCCCGCGTTCCGCTCGGTGCTCGTCGGCTGGCAGACCGCGTTCCAGGCCGTCTGGGTCAACCTCGCCGGGACGCTCGTGTGCGTCTGGGTGTGGCGGCGGCACCAGCTCGGCGCGCGGGCCCTGTGGGCGTTCGCGACGATCATGGCCGGCTGGGTCATCCAGCTCGGCGTCAAGGGGCTCGTGCAGCGCACCCGGCCCGTCGTCGAGGACGCCGTCGCGCACGCCCCCGGGTCGAGCTTCCCGTCCGGTCACGCGACGAACACCGCCGTCGTCGGCGTCACGCTGACGCTCCTCGTGTGGCCGCTGCTCGGGCGCGCGGGCCGTGTCGTCGTCCCGGCGCTCGCCGCCGCCGCCGTGCTCGCCACCGCCGCGGACCGCGTCCTGCTCGGCGTGCACTACCCGTCCGACGTCGTCGCGGGCATCCTGCTCGGCTGCGCGATCGCCGGCGCGTCCTACGTCGGCTACCGCGGCTGGGGCGCCCCGACTCCCCCGCCCGCCGACATCCCCGACGTCCCCCACGGCGGCGACCCCGTCGACGCCCCGACCCGACCCACCACCCAGGAGGGCTGAGTGCACACGTTCCTGCACCGCTACGAGCTCGACACCACCGCGCCCAGCGCGCGCGAGTTCTGGCGCGACCTGTCACGACGCGCCCTGCTGCCCGCCGTCGCGCTGTGGGTCGTCGTCGTGGGCGTCGGGCTGCTGCTCGTCGGCCCGCTCGGCAACCTGCCCGCCGAGGCCCCCGTCAACCAGTGGTTCGTCGAGCGCCGCACCGCGACCCTCAACACCGTCACCATGTTCCTGTCCGGCATCGGGCAGACGGAGTTCCTCATCGGCGCGTGCGTGCTCACCATCGCGCTCGTGTGGTGGCGGACCAAGCAGTGGTGGTTCGCGATCGTCCCCGGGATCGCCGTGGCCGTGCAGGCCCTCGTGTTCATCACCGCCGCGGTCGTCGTCGGACGCTCCCGCCCCGAGGTCGAGCACCTGGACGACTCCCCGCCGACGTCCAGCTACCCCAGCGGCCACACCGGCGCCGCGACGGCCTTCTACCTGACGCTCGCCGCGCTGTGCCAGCGGATCGGCAACCCCGTGCTGCGGTGGGTCGCGACCGTGCTCTGCCTGCTCGTGCCGTTCTGCGTCGGCATCGGCCGCATGTACCGCGGGATGCACTCCCTGACGGACGTGCTCATGGGGTTCGTCAACGGGGTCGCGTGCGCGGTCCTCGCGTGGAACTACCTGCGCCGCGACGTGAGCGGTGCCCGCGCCGGACGGGGCGCCGTCAGCGCCGGCCGGAGCCGCTGACGGCGGCCGCCTCACGGCCCGCAAGCCGGGCGAGCGTGAGCAGCTGCTTGCGCATCATCACGAGGTCGCCCCACGCGAGCAGCCGCCGCGCGCCGGTCGCCCGCCCGGGACGACGCGCCCCGACCCGCAGCACCGCGACGATCCGCGACCGGTCCGGCCCGTCGTCGAACGCCGCGTACGTCACCGTCACCGGCCCGAAGAACCGCAGCGCGCGCGGCTCGGTGATCCGCATCGTCAGGTGCTCGCCGGGCACGACCTGCTCGAGCGTGAAGATCTCCATCATCCGCGTGCCCGGCGTCAGGTCCTCCACCCGGACCGTCCGCGTCCGCGGGCTGCGGCGCCCCCGGTTGTCGACCAGGTCGTAGCTGTACGGCGCGTCCCGCAGCTGGCACAGCCACGCGAACGCCGTCGCCGCCGGGGCGTCGACGCCGACCGCCCGCACCAGCCGGACCGGGAGGTCGTCGCCCGCGGCGTCGCACGCGTACGTCCGCGCGACCTCCTGCGGCCGGGCTCCCCACGTCGCCCCCGTCAGATCCATGTCGCGCCCCCTCCGTCGCCGCTGCGACCGACGCTAGGGCCGCGGGGTGGGGGCGGGCGACGGCACCTCAGCCGCCTCTCAGCGGACCGGCGGCCCGCCGTCGAGCGCCGCGTCAGGCGTACGTGCCGCGCGCCACGCCCGTGACCGTCGTCAGCAGGAAGACGCTGTCCTCCAGCGCGACCACGGAGTGGCGCTCGTGCGTGAGCACCCACAGCTCGCCCGCCGCGGGCTCCGCCTGGACGTCCTCCGACTCGACGCGCACACGCCCCCGCAGCACCTGCAGCGTCGCTGCCGCCGGCGAGTTGTGCTCCCCCAGGCGCGAGCCCGCGGTCAGTGCCAGGACGGTCTGCCGGAGCTCACCGTCGTGCGCGACGAGCTCCGCGCTGCGCCCGTGCGGGTCCTGCCGTGCCAGGTCGAGATGCTGGTCCACGAGTGCGGTCAGGTCGATCACGCCGGGTCTCCTCCACGCGCAGGGACGGTCGCGCCGATCCTAGGAGCGCTGCGATCCTGGCGCGCCCTGGGCCGGCGCCCCGCCGTCTCCCGACGCCGCTACTCGGTACCGACGCCCGAGACCAGGAACCAGACCCCGGCTGCGCTGCCGATCAGCCCGCCGATGATGGCGAACACCGCGCGCCCGCGTCCGTGCCCGCCCGACCGCGCCCGGACCATCGCCCAGACACCGAACCCGAGCGCGACCGGCCCGAGCGCCCAGATCGCGAGCGCGAACAGGCCGAGGTACCCCGCGAAGACCGACTGCCACGACCGTCCGACCGGCACGACCCAGTGCAGCGCGCTCCCCGGTCCGTGGTCCTCGCCGGCGGGGGCGGCCACGAAGCCCGGCCCGTACCCTGGTGCGTATCCGGGCGCGTAGCCCGGCGCGGGCGGGTAGTCGCTGCGCTGCCCGTACGTCGGCGCCTGCCCGTAGCCGTTGGCCTGGCCGTAGGCGGCCTGCGGGTAGCCCGCCTGGCCGTACGCGCCCTGGCCGTACGCGCCCTGGCCGTACGCGCCCTGGCCCTGCGCCGCCTGGCCGTACGCGCCCGCCGGACCGCCCGCGAACCCACCACCGCCCGCGGACACGGGAGCGGGCGGCGCCCACGCCTGCGCGGCCGGCGCGTGCGACGGGTCCGGCGTCGTCTGCTCCGTCCAGGCGTGACCGTCGAACCACCGCAGCACGCCGGGCGTCACACCGTCGGCGTACCACCCGGGCGCGGGCGAGGTCTGGCTCACGTCCGAGTTGTCGGCACCGGAGCGCCCGCGCTTGAGCGCGGCGGCCGTCAGTCCGTCCCGGCGCCGGGCACCTTGTCGACGACGTCCTCGTAGCTCGCGTCGCCGGGCACCTCGCCGGGCGCGTAGACCAACCGGACGACGCCCGTCGGGAAGACGTCGGAGCGCAGCAGCCGCAGCGGGTAGACGGCGTCGCCTTCGTCGAACAGGCGCTCGCCGGTGCGGGCCGCGACGGGGTGGACGAGCAGCCGGAGCTCGTCGAGGAGCCCTGCGGCGAGCAGCTGTCGGACGACGGAGATCGACCCGGCCACGAGGACCTTGCCGACGCCGGGCTCGGCCTTGAGGGCCTGGGCGGCGGCGACGAGGTCGTCGGTCCGCTCGACGTTGCGCCAGCCCAGGTCGGCGTCGCCGCGGGTCGCGACGACCTTGCGGACGTCGCCGAGCTGTGCCGCGAACGTCGCGTCCTCGCCCCCGGCGGCCTCGCGGTCGGGCCACGCGCCGGCGAACGAGTCGTAGGTGACGCGTCCGAGCAGCAGGACGTCGACGTCCTCGTAGTCCTCCCCGACGGCGGCGCCCATGTTCGCGTCGAAGTACGGGAAGTGCCACGCCGGGTCGATCTCCGCGACGCCGTCGAGCGAGATGAACAGGGTGGAGACGAGGGTCGCCATCGGGTCCTCCAGGTCGGGGCCGCGCCCGGAACGCGCGGCCGCCCGGACGATCAGACCACGGTGGGCGGTGCGGGGACCACGCCTCGGCGGTTGCGACCTGTGCGGGGGCCCGGCGGGGGCGGTCCAGGGACGGCGGACGTCGGCAGGACGTGGTCGGTCCACGCCCGGCCGTCGAACCATCGCCGCTGCCCGGGCGTGCGCGAGTCGGGGTACCAGCCCGCGGGAGTCGTCCTGCGCCTCACGTCTGGTGTCTCGGCACGGCCGCGCCGTGACTTGAGCCGGTCTAGCCGCGTGCGCCCGGCCGTGTGACCGCGCGCGGAGGGCGTTCCCGACGTCGGCACCGCGCTCTACGGTGCGGCCATGCGAACCAGGCTGCGTGCCGCGTGCGTGTCGGCTGCGGCCTGCACGCTGGTGGCGCTGCTCGCCGCGTGCTCCGGCCCGACGGAGCTGACCTGGGAGGAGCACTGCGCGCAGCTCCGGTCGACGGCCGTGGCGGACGTCGCGGCCGTCGCCACGACCGACGGCGTCGAGGTGTCGTGGAGCGTCCCGGAGCCGGTCGGCGCGCTGTCGTTCGACGTGCACCGCACGGACGGGCGCACGGGCTGGCGGCTGGTGGCGCAGGTCGAGCCGGACGTCGACGCACCCGGACGGTGGTCGGTGGTCGTCGACCGTGACGACGAGCCGTCGGGCGCGCGGGGTGCGTCGTACGCGGTCCTGCCGGAGGGCTGCCCGGTGGAGGACGTCGAGGGCGACCTGCAGGCGTTCGTCGTCGGCGAGGGCGGCCCGACGTCCTAGATGAGGGCTCAGCCGGGCGTCGGTATGATGCATCCATCAATCCGTCATGTGACGAGGACCCGGTGGACAAGCAACCCCTCAACGAGATCAAGGCCAACCTGTTCAAGGGCCTGGCCCACCCGGTGCGCATCCGCGTCCTCGAGCTGCTGTCGGCGGCCGACGAGGTCCCCGTCGCCACGCTCATCGCCGAGACCGGGCTCGAGGCGTCGCACCTGTCGCAGCACCTCGCGGTCCTGCGGCGCTACCAGCTCGTCGAGTCGGAGCGTCGGGCCAGCACCGTCTACTACCGCCTCGCGTCGGCCCACGTCGCCGAGCTGCTGCACGTCGCCCGCGCGCTGCTCACCGAGATCCTGGAGACCACCCGGGACCACCTGGTGCTGAGCACCGGCACGCGACCCGGTTCGGCCGACGCGTGAGCGCCGACGGCTCCTGGCGCACGCTGCTCCCGTCGGCCCGCGACTACGCACCCCTGCGCGCGTCGTGGCGGGCGGACCTGGTCGCCGGTCTGACGGTCGGCGTCGTCGCCCTGCCCCTCGCTCTCGCGTTCGGCGTGAGCTCGGGCGCCGGCGCGGCATCCGGCCTGGTCACCGCGGTCGTCGCCGGCGTCGTCGCGGCGGTCTTCGGCGGCTCCCACGTCCAGGTGTCCGGACCGACCGGCGCGATGGTCGTCGTGCTCGCCCCGATCATCGCCCAGCACGGCACGGCCGCCCTGGGGATCGTCTGCCTGCTCGCGGGGGTGTTCGTCGTCCTCGCGGGCGTCCTGCGGCTCGGACGGACCGTCGGTCTGATCCCCTGGCCCGTGATCGAGGGCTTCACGCTCGGGATCGCCGTCGTCATCCTGCTGCAGCAGGTCCCCGCCGCCCTGGGCGTGCCCGCGGCCGGCCACGACACCAACACGGCCGTCGCCGCGTGGCAGGTCCTGCACGAGCTCGACCCGACGCGCGCCACCTGGTCGCTCGGAGTCGTCGCCGTGGTCGCCGCCGTCATGGTCCTCGCGCCGCGCGTGCACCGCGCCCTGCCCGGGTCGATCGTCGCGATCGCCCTGGTCACCGCCGTCGCGACGGTCGTCGACCTGCCGCTCGCGACCATCGGCGCCCTCCCGTCCGGCCTGCCCGCCCCGTCGCTGCCCGCGTTCGACCTCGGCATGGTCACGCAGCTCGTCGTCCCCGCCCTCACCGTCGCCGCGCTCGCCGCGATCGAGTCGCTCCTGTCCGCCCGCGTCGCCGCCTCCCACTCCGACACCGGCCCCTACGACGGCGACCGCGAGCTCGTCGGCCAGGGCCTCGCGACCCTCGCCGCAGGCGTCTTCGGCGGCATGCCCGCGACCGGCGCGATCGCCCGCACCGCCGTCAACGTCCGCTCCGGCGCCCGCACCCGCGTCGCCGCCGTCACGCACGCCGTGCTCCTGCTGCTCGTCGTCGTCGCCGCCGGCAGCGTCGTCTCCCGGATCCCCCTCGCCGCGCTCGCCGGGGTCCTCATCGTCACCGCCGTCCGCATGGTCTCCGTCGCCACCGCCCGCACCGTCGTCGGCTCGACCCGCGCCGCCGCCGTCCTGTTCGTCCTCACCGCCGTCATCACCGTCAGCGTCGACCTCATCTACGCCGTCGGGATCGGCCTCGCCGTCGCCGCCGTCCTGTCCCTGCGCACCATGGCCCGCGCCGCCGGCGTCCACCGCGAAGAGCTCCCCGGCCCCGCCGAACCCGGCGACGAGCACATCGCCCTCTTCCGCATCGAGGGCTCCCTGTTCTTCGCCGCCGCCGAACGCGTCCTCGACCGCGTCGCCACCATCCAGGACGCCGACGTCGTCATCCTGCGCCTCTCCCAGGTCCAGGTCCTCGACGCCACCGGCGCCCAGACCCTCCACGAGCTCGTCGCCGGGCTCGAACGCCGGGGCGTCACCGTCCTGGTCAAGGGCATCCGGCACCAGCACCTGCCCCTCGCCCGGCACGTCGGGGTCGTCGAGGCGCTGCGCGACGAGTCCCACCTGTTCGACGATCTCACCCCTGCCGTCCGCCGCGCCCGCGACCTCGTCCGCGAGGCCCGCGGGGTGTCGCCCGCGTCGAGCGCGACGGTCTCGGCGCTGAGCGGTGCTAGGGCAGGGAGGGACGTCGACGGCGCGCCTCCCGTCGACTGATCCGTCCCTCGCCCCGCCGCCACTCGTCGCCGACGCACACCCCACCGATCGGAACCCCATGACGTCATCGCCGGGCTTCTGGCGCGCACTCGACCAGCTCGTCGACGACTACCCCCTGGTCGTCGACCGCCCCCGCGGCATGCCCCACCCGCGGATCGCTGCCTACGTCTACCCGCTCGACTACGGCTACCTCGACGGTTCCCACGGCGGCGACGGTCAGGGCATCGACGTCTGGCTGGGGAGCGGCGGGTCGCGGGTCACCGGCGTCCTCGCGACCGTCGACCCGTTCAAGCGCGACGCGGAGGTGAAGGTGCTGATCGGCTGCACCCCGGACGACGTCCGCCTCATCACCGAGTTCTACGCGCCGCAGCCCCAGCAGTTCCTCCACGTCGCCCGCCCTCCGGCGGCTTGAGGACGGTTACCGGTCGTCGCCGACACCGGCGCCTGGCGCTCACCCGACAATGGCGCACGTCTCGAAGACGGACGGAAGACGAGAACGACGAAGGGCCCCACGTCGGCATGATCACGCGGGTGGGGCCCTTCGACTGGCGGTAGCGGGCCTCACGTCCCACCCGCGCGGGTTCCCGCGGGACGGCCAGCTGATGGACCACGGGATGCAATGGCTCGCTCGACTCGGTCCGCTGCGCTGCCTGGACTCTCGTGCTCCCACACGCGAACCACCGTCCATCCCAGCGCGTTGAGTTCCGCATCGGTGGCGCGATCTCGAGCAACGTTCCGTGCGAGCTTCGCCTCCCACCAGGCGGCATTTCGAATTGGCTTTGTTGAGTGGACTGGGCATGAGTGCCAGAAGCATCCGTCGACGAAGACTGCGATGCATGCGCGCGGGAAGACGATGTCGACGCGGCGCCGACCGGGCAGTACGGCTCGTTGTACGAAGAAGCGCCGGCCCCTCCTGTGCAGCTCGCGTCGGACTGCGATCTCGGCCGCCGTGTCGCGATTGCGCACCTTTGCCATCCGCGCGCTCGTTGCAGGGTCGGTCTGCACGTCGTCCATCGTCCCTCGATGCCTTGGCGATCGGCTACCGTCCGTTCGGTGGCAGATCAGCGCAGCACAGGAACTCCCGCGGCGCCCGGTGACGTCTGCGTCCCCGACGAGCGCAAGGGCCACGTCCGGAATCCACATGTGATCGTTCGTCCAGACGAGGACGTGGAGCTGCAGCAGGTCCACGAATGGCTGACCCTCACTCCGCTGGAACGGCAGATGACGCTGGCTGTCGACGACGCGGTGAAGTATGTGCTCGATGGCTCACGAACGGGTCGGTTCGATCTGATGAGCCCCGATGTCGATTCGGACGAGCGCGCGTCGGTCGGTACGAAGCTTCAGTATCGGGTACTTAGTGCGCTCGACCTGATCAAGGAGCCGCCGCTGGACACGACGATCGTTGGAACTCCGGTCGAGCTTAAGGCGACGATTCACAGCAATTGGATGATCCCTACTGAGGGCCAGTGCGAAATCTGCATTCTGGTTCAGGTCGACGCAAGCCGGGCACGCTATCAGGCGTTGCTGATGCGGACCCACCGCGCGTGGCTGCGTGAAGGCAAGAACAAGGACGGGAAGCGAGGCATCACGGCTGCCGCACTCCGCGAGTACGCGTTGCCTCTTCTGGGCTGGAGTCCGATGCCACCCGAACCGTTGAAGTTGCTGACGGCTGCCCAGCTCGACGTCGTCTTTGCGCCTCGGGTCGGTCAGACGGAACGGCTGACGGCGCTGTTCGGGTTCTTGCCCAACACGGTGATACCCCGCTCGTCGATCGAAACGGTCTGCGCAGGCAACAAGGATCCGCTGCGTCGCGCTCGCCAGGCGAAGGATGCCGTATTTGAGCGCTTCGGTTACACGGTCCTGTGCGGCAGGTGGCCGGCAGAGCGGGCGACTGCAGCGTCGCGGGGCTTCGACATCTCCGGGGACGCGTGGGTCGCACTCGACCCGCCCCCGTCCTGAGGTCTCAGACCAGGTACGGCTTCACCTGCCTCGCGATCGCGCGGGCCAGGCCGCCAGGGACGGCGTTCCCGATCTGGCGTGCGATCTGGATCTTGGTGCCGACCCACTGGTAGTCATCCGGGAAGTCCTGGATCAGCGAGGCCTCGTAGTGCGTGATGACGCGATCAACACTGCGCCCGGGGTCTCCCTGGATCCAAGGAGAGTCGTGGTCCTGCTCGAGGGACGGCTCCCACTGGGGGTGCAGGTACTGGCCCTTCTCCGGCTTGAAGAACTCGGTCCGAATGGTGACCGAGGGCGCGTCCCAGCGTCCGCGTCCCATGACGTCGACCGTGCCGGACGGCTTGTTGCGCCAGCAGTCGGGGAGCAGATGGGTCGGCACGTTGAGGCGCCCACCGCCCGGCGGCACAAACGAGTACCGCTGGAGGCTCTTCTTGAGGGGTTGACGCTTGAAGTGGATGTCGAGCTGCTTGAACACACCGGGCATCGGTTCGCCGAAGAACGACGTGGTCGACTCAGGCAGTTCTGTCGAAGCCGGATCCTTCGGGAGTCCGTGGATGACGTCTCGTAGCGTGCGCCACGGCGCCAGCTCGCTATCCGTGGACGGCGTCTTCGAGTGCGTCGGGGCTGGCATCTCGATGCGGCCGACCTTCGAGCCGATGACTATGGTGCGCTTGCGTCGCTGTGCCACGCCATAGTCGGCCGCGTTGAGGACCGCCCACGTCAGCTCATAGTCCTTGAGCGCACCATGATCGGCCTCGGCAAGCAGCATCTGGAATTCGGGGCTCTTGGAGAACCGGTCGACGTTCTCCACGACGAACACGTCTGGGCGGGCGGCGCCGACGAATCGCATGTACTCGCGCCAGAGCTGGTTCCGGGGATCGTTCAGGTCCTTGAGGCCCAAGTTGGAGAAGCCTTGGCACGGCGGACCGCCGATGATGAGGCGCGCTCGGGGGATCTCGGAGGTCGGGACCAGCGCGATGTCGCCTGCGATGACGTGCTCTTCGCCGTGATTCGCGGCGTAGGTTGCGGCGGCTGCTCTGTCCCACTCGACTGCCAGCGTCGGCTCGAATCCCTCGTCGACGAATCCTTGAGTCATCCCGCCACATCCGGCGAACAGATCGATCATCGGGATGCCACTCGTCATGTCCGGAAGCGTACGTGCCAGCGCCCACACGATCGGTCACCGCCACCAACCCGATCAGCGCCGCAGTCTCCACCTGCAGCTTGGGAATCGGCGTGTCGCGACATGCCAGCACTTGCGCGTGTCTCCGAAGCCGCGAGCACCGGAGACGAGGACGATGGCAACGCTGACCTTGTCCGGGACGCGAGGCGGCGAGTCGCCGAGAGGGGTCGCGCCCCGACTGTGCCTGCAATCATCGTCCCAGTCCGCGTCCCGAGCAGTTCTACTCGACCGGCGAGAGTCGCTCATCGTCGTGCCGAGCTGGGCGAACCGTCGGCCACGGCCGACGGGGACACCCCACCTGGCAGCACTTGCGCTCGGCGATGGAAACGGGCCGCGGTCGTCGCCGGCGAAGTCGTCGCCACCGTCGTCACCCGGACCGCAATGGTGACCCTGGCCGCGACTCGCCGGTCGCGAGTCCGCGACCATGAGAGCGCGTACCTCACCGGCATCAGCGACCTGTTGGACGCCATCAGCAGTGGTTTCAATCCGTTCGCCGAGGACTAGCGCCGCCAACCCGCGATCGCCGACACGGCGCCCCGGCACCTGGCGCGGACCGGCCCACGTGCGACACCGCAGGTCACTACAGGCGGCGTGGCAGCAGGATGTCCACGGCCGTGCTGCCGGGGTGCGCGGCGCGGTAGTCCGCGATGAACTGCCCGGCTGCGTCGAACGCCGCCTCGGTGATGAGAGACAGCCCTTCGTCGTCGGTGGCCTCGGGCACGTCGTCCTCCTCGAGGAGTCGCCGCCGCGACAGGTGCGCGACCTGCTGGGAGGCGACCATCCACGCGTGCTCGAGCACCTCGCGCGCCTCAGGATCGGCCAAGGTCCACTGCGGAAGGTAGGTCCGTGCGGTGAAGTCCAGCGCCGGCATCTTCACGAAGAAGTCCGCCACGACTCGCGCGTGCATGAAGAACGCCTCCAGGCACCACTCGCGCACCTCGGGGTGGACGGGGTCGTCGTCGCGGGCGTACGGCGGCAGGGCGCGCAGGGAGTCCAGCGAGTAGCCCAAGTGGTGCAACGCAGTCACGTCGGCGGACACACCTGGATGTTAGGGGGGCTGAGCACACCAGCGTCCGCATCGATCCCGGGCGGTTCAGGGTGTTGGCCCTTGCCGACCTACCTTTCTCGGCCCCTCCTGGCGCCGGAATGAGCGGTCGCGGAGAGCCTCGGAGTGCAACCCGTAGGGCGGACGGGTCTGCGAGGTTGGCTCAGGGAGCGCAGCGGCCGCAGCTCGAGCTCGTGGACGCGGCCGGCCGCGGAGCCGCTCGCGCGCAGGGGCGCGCGGCCGAGCATGGAGAAGGCAGGAGGGCAACGAAACACTGCTTGCATCCGCTGGCCGCAGTCCAGCGACCGGCCGCCCTCGCGAGAAAGTTGCGTCTGGCACGCATGCTCGTCCGTGTCGTGGTACGACATGCTCAGCAGGTCGTAGGCCGTCGAGGGTCGAGGCCCCGGCCGCTGCTGCCTTCGCGCGTCGACGGGTCGGAAGGCGCATCAAGAACGCAGTTCTGCAACCGATGTACCAATCGGAAGCGAGTGGATTGCCGTGTCGGTGGTCGCTGCCACGCTTCGGCGATCCCCGTCGGGCCCGGACAGATCGCGGAGAGGCGTAGAGACATGGTGTGGCGGTCGGGCGAGGGTGCCCTGGCGCAGGTCGTGCGTGAGCAGTCCGACGCATGTCTCGCGGTGTACGCGCGGGATCCGAAGCGCGTCGAAGAGGACGCCAACAACGAGCGTCGCATCGCCGAGGGTGGATATCGAGACCGGCAGCTGCACGAGCTGCTGCAGAACGCGGTCGACGCCACGCTCAACGGCGGAGGCAGGATCGAGCTGCGCCTCACTGAGGATGCCCTCTACGTCGCGAACGACGGCGAGCCGTTCACTGCGCTAGGAGTCTCGGCGCTGATGGCCTCCGACTTGTCCTCCAAGGCGGACGACCGCATCGGCCGGTTCGGCATCGGCTTCAAGTCCGTACTTGCCGTCACGCAGGGACCTCGCGTCTATAGCCGGTCCGTCTCGTTCGTGTTCGATCGGGAATGGGCTGAGCAGCGCATCCGCGCTGCGGGCCTGATCGCTCCCCGGTACCCGATCATGCGTCTGGCGCGCGTGGTCGATCCCACCGAGGACGCGGCCAACGACCCTGTGCTCGCCGAGCAGATGGAGTGGGCAAGCACCGTCGTCGTGTTGCCCGGACTCACGTCCCTCGGGGCGCTCCGGCGCGACCTGCTGGGTCATCGTCCTGAACTCATGCTCTTCTCGCGTCACATACATCAACTGCGGCTTCGCGTGGACGGTCTCGGAGAGCAGCGGGTCACGGCGACACGGCGTCCTGATGGAGCGGTCGACCTCGTGGGATCCGAGGGAACGACGACGTGGCGGGTCCTTTCGACGACCTGGACACCGACGGCCCGGGCGCGCGAGGACGGTGGACGGATCGCAGATCGCGAGAAGGTGCGACTGGATTGGGCTCTTCCGATCGCGGGCAAGGAGCGTGCTCGGGTTGGGGAGTTCTGGGCGTACTTCCCGACGGATGCGCGTACGACCATGTCAGGGATCATCAACGCGCCGTGGCGACTGAGCGACGATCGTCGGAACCTTCTGCCCGGTGCGTTCAACAAGGAGTTGCTGGCGGAGGCTTTCCCGCGGCTCCTGGCGTCGGACGTTGCAGCGCTCGTCAATGCCGAGGATCCGGCATCGTTCCTCGACCTCCTGCCCGCGCGCGGCAAGGAAGGGCGGAGTTGGGCGGACGAGGTCATCAACGAGCCCGTGTTCGACGCTCTGCGGAGGGCCGCCTGCCTTCCGGACGTGACAGGCCGGCTGCGCGTGCCGAGCGAGCTCGAGTTCGCACCTGAGGGCATCGAAGCTGCGTGGGTGGATGAGTGGTCTCGTGCTTCACGTGCCCCACGAGACGGCTGGGTCCATCCGCAGGCGCTCTCGAGTCCGGAGCGTCGGCTCAAGGTCCGTCGCCTCGTCGACCCGTCGGGCAAGCGTGTTTCGACGGCCAGGGACTGGCTTGAGGCGCTTGTGCAGGCGGATGACGTCGAGTCGTGCGCCGAGGCGATCCGACTCGCGGGTCGCATTGTCGAGGAGTCGGTGCGTCTGGCGCCGGGTAACGCGGCCAAGGCGCAAGTTCTCGAGGAAGTGCAGCGGGCTCGCATCGTCCCGCTCGAGGGAGGTGACCTTGCGCCCGCCGTCAAGGGGCGTGTGTTCATACGGTCGGGGGCGGAGGACGCAAGCGGAGTCTTCGTCGACCCGCGGATCGTGACGTTGCCGGGTGTCACGGACGCGCTTGGCCGACTGGGTGTGTCCGTCCTCGACAAGCGGGCGGAGCTTGAGTCGGCCGTCGTCGATGCGAGGAACGGCGCAGACGCGTGGCCTCGGGTCTGGGCCCTCTCACGTCAGGTTTCTCGTGACGTTGCGCGGGAGGTGCTCGAGGCCAACGCCCGTGGTCCCGTCGGTGCGTTCGTCCGCGTTCGGACCGCCAAGGGCCGGTGGGTCGGGCTTGGCGAGGCGTTCCTGGGCGGGTCGGTGATCCCGTCGCACGGTCACCGGGACGGTGATTACCTCATCGATCCGCAGTTCCACTCGAACGAGGTGGAGCTGCTGCGTGAGCTGGGCGCGGTGAGCGAGCCGGAGTGGCGGTCGTCCGAGCAGGTCAAGGACGCCTGGTTGGGCGACTATCGGGCGGCGATGAAGGAGGTGTTCCGGAAGAAGAACGGTGCGACGGTCGAGCAGGCGGAGGTGCTCGTCGAGGACCGCCCGGTGCTCTGGCCGCTGACCTTCTTCGGCGCTCTCTCGGCGGAGGGGCGCCTCGAGCTCACCCGCGTGATCCTGAGCAAGGGGCCGTTTCCGACGTGGCGGATTCGTCACGTCGCGGATGCGCGGCTAAAGGCGATTCACGTCCGGGCGCCGGAGCTTTGGCTCATCCGGCGGCACGGTCTCGTCGACAGCTCGATGGGGGCGATGCCGCCCTGCGATGTCTTGGCGCGAGGGGATGACCAGCGTCCCGACCTCTTCCCGGTTGCGGCAGATCTGTCGGTAGAGGTCGCCCAAGGCCTGGGGGCTCGGGCGACAATCGATGAGTTCACCGCCGACCAGTGGCTGCGTCTCAAGCAACTTGCGGACACGTGGCCCGATGACGAGCGCAGGTTCGAGTTCTACACGTTCCTTCCCGCGCGCGTGCCGCCGCAGAACGTGGTGGTCCGGGTGGGTCCTCGGCGGGAGTCGGTGCCGGCGGCGAACGTCGGTGTGACGAGCACGCCATCGGTGTATGAGTCGATGGTGGAGGCCCATGTCCCAGCCATGCTGGTGGGCGATGGCGATGTGCCTCTGCTCTTCGAGCACTGGGGCATGCAGGACGGCAAGGACTTACTGCGGGAGGAGGTCATCGCCGACGAGGTTGGCGAGGCGGTCTACCTCACCGATGAGTACCCGCCGATCAAGAACCATCCGGAGCTCGCGCCGGAGGACTTCGACTTGAAGCTGCAGCGCTGCGACCGCATCGTGCGGCTCGTTGCGACCCCTCAGGGGCAGGTCGAGCGCCCCATTGCGCAGAGGCGCGAGCCGGGTCGTGTCCTGGTGACGGCCACCGCTCCGGAGCGTGTGCTCGCTCAAGTGTCCGAGGCGTTGAAGCTTGGTATGACGGCGCACGACGTCGACCGTGTACTCAAGGCCATGGAGTCGGTTCGCGCCTCCCAGCTCAAGCAGGACGTACGCAAGGCCGCCAGGAAGGGCCCTGAACTTGGTTTGGTGGCAGCCGTCGGTGTCGACGCTCTGAGGTCGCAGGTTCCACGGCAGGCACTCGAGCTGCTGGGGCAGGAGGGCGAGCTTGGAGGCGAGGAGCTTGCCCGCCTCGTCGTGTCGGTGCACGGCGTCGGAGTCCTGAAGGCACTCCGCACGACGCTCGACGAGCGAGGGCTGGAACCTCCGCGAGAGTTCGCCGGACGGCAGATGGAACGGAAGTGGGTGGCCGAGCTCGGCTTCCCGAGCGAGTGGGCAGGCTTCCCGGGTCGGCAGAGTCCAGCACGCGAAAGCATCGACGGGCCGGTAACGCTGAAGCCCCTCCACGAGTACCAGATGCGGGTGACCGAGCGGATCCGGTCGATGCTCGTCGGCATTGGCCGTCAGCGCGGGGTCGTGTCCTTGCCGACGGGTGCAGGCAAGACGCGCGTGACGATCCAGGCGTTGGTCGAGGAGATCGCCCAGGGTCGGCTACAAGGCCCGATCGTGTGGATCGCCCAGTCCGACGAGCTGTGCGAGCAGGCGGCGGAGAGCTGGACCTACGTGTGGCGTGCGCTTGGGCCTGGCGCGCTGATCCTGGGCCGCCTGTGGGGCGGTAACGGGGTTGAGGAGGAGCCCGACGGCACGCAGGTGGTCATTGCGACGGACGCGAAGCTCGAGTCGATCATCGCGAACCGAGCCGACGAGTACAGCTGGCTGCGGGAGCCGACCGTGGTGATCGTCGACGAGGCTCACACGTCGGTGAGTCCTCGGTACACCAACATCTTCGACTGGCTCGGCCGAGGGGCGCGCGCGAGCGAGCCCCGGCCGCTGATTGGTCTCACGGCTACGCCGTTCCGGGGCACGTCTGACGAGGAGACCAAGCGTCTCGTGAATCGGTACGACGGGAATCTGCTGGACGAAGGGGTTCTCGGAGACGACCCGTACCGGACGCTGCGGGAGATGGGCGTGCTCGCGAATGTCGAGAAGCGCACGTTGGACGGTGCAAGCGTTGAGTTCACGAAGGACGAGCTGGCGGAGATCGACCAGATGCGTCGCTTCCCACGTCATCGCGAGCAGCAGCTCGGTGAGGACCACGAGCGGAACGGTCGGATTGTCGAGTCGATCCTCGAGCTTCCTGACGACTGGCCCGTGCTGCTCTTCGCGCCGTCCGTCGAGAACGCACGATCGATCGCGGCGCTGTTGTCCCACCGTGGCGTTCCGTCGGTCTCGATCTCTAGCGGGACGGAGATGCCCGCCCGCCGGCACTACATCGACCAGTTCCGCAAGGGGGCCATTCGGGTCCTGACCAACTACCAGGTCTTGACGCAGGGATTCGACGCACCGGCGGTCAAGGCCGTTTACGTGTGCCGTCCGACCTTCAGCCCGAACGTCTATCAGCAGATGGTGGGCCGCGGACTGCGAGGGACCCTCAACGGTGGCTCGGAGAAGGTGCTCATCGTCGATGTCGAGGACAACTTGAGCATGTACGGTGACCAGCTGGCATTCCGGGCCTTCGAGAAGCTGTGGCGGCAGTGAGTGTCCCCGAGCTCGACCTGAGCCAGCAGAGGGCCGCGCGCGTCGAACTCGGCAGCAGGCAGCTGGTCATCGCCGGCCCTGGCTCGGGCAAGACCGAGGTCGTCGCTGCCCTCGTCGCGCAGCTCGTCGAGGACCAGGACGCCGATCCTGAGCTCTCGTTGTTGGTGGTCAGCTTTTCGCGTGCGGCGGTCTACGCCGTCACACGCCGTCTGCGCGCCAGCGACATCCAGGCTGCGGCGGCCGTCCGAACGATCGATTCCTTGGCGCGACAGATCGTGCGGGAGTCGTACGGCGAGGAAATCGTCGGTCGTGACCAGTTCGACCGGACGATCGCGCGCGCGCTGCAGGCCCTGCGAGCGGGCGACTGGGACAGGCTCGAGGATCTCGAGCACGTCGTCGTCGACGAGGTCCAGGACGTAGTCGGGCTCCGGGCCGAGTTCTTGTTGGCCCTTCTCGACCAGCTACCAGCACGTGCGGGCTTCACGCTCCTGGGCGACCCCGCACAAGCGATCTACGACTTCCAGTTGACGCCGGAGCACCCGACGACGAGCAACGAGCTCATGGAACGCGTCACTGCGATGACGGAAGTGCAGCGCCGGGAGCTGACGGGCTCATACCGAGCCGGCACCCGCGATGCCGCGGCCGCGGTGAGTCTGCGGACCGAGGGCGACGGTTCACTCCAGGGCGCCGAGGAGGCAGTTCAGGACTTCACACTCGCGGTGACGCCCATCGACGACGACGGCCTGGCGTTGCTCGCGAGCCGCCAGGGAAAGTCGCTCGCCGTTCTCACTGCGACCAACGGACAGGCCTTGCTCGAGGCCCACGACCTCTGGCGACGCGGCGTCGCGGCCCAGGTACGACGGCCGTTGACGGCGCCAGTCGTTGACGCCTGGGTCGCGCAGGTGCTTGGTGGAACGGGGAACTGGTCGTTCAGCGACTTTGTGGCTGCGGTCGGCGACGAGGCGATCGCGCTCGAACGATGGAGGGGTCTTCGTACGTGGATCGCCCCCGGAGCCCGGACGCTCGAGACGCGGGAAGTCGCGCGACGGATCCGGTCGGCCACAGCACCCGGAGAGCTGCTGGTCGCCGACGCCGACGGCCCGATCGTCTCAACGATCCATCGGGCGAAGGGGCTGGAATTCGAAAGCGTCGTCATGACGGAGTACGACCGCGCACCCCAGGAGCAAGAAGACGGGACAGGGAACGCGCGCGTCCAGTACGTCGCGCTGACGCGGGCACGGTTCAGGCTGATGCGAATCAGACGCAATCGGTACCCGACGTTTGTGACCCGGCACAAGAGCACCGGCCGTTGGTTGCGATGCTGGTCAACGGCTCACAAGGTCCGTGCCGTCGAGGTCCGCGGGGACGATCTCGATCGGACTCGCCCACCCGGACCCGATGTGGAACTCGCCCAGGCCCACCTTCGGGATCGGGTTCGGCCGGGGGACCCGGTGACACTCGTTCACGACTGGACGAGCAGCGACGAGACACCCTTCTGGGACGTGCTCCACGAGGGCGTCACCATCGGCCGCACCACGGCGCAGTTCGGCACGGATCTCCGTCGGATCCTCGCGGGTCGGTTGAGCACGGACCTGCTTGAGGTGCACGTGGAGTGCGTCGAGACGGTTGCCGGTGACCCGACCCCTGCGGCGCCGAGCGGGGTGGGAAGCCACGGCCTCTGGTTGGGGGCGCGGCTGGTGGGCTTTGCAGTTCGCGAGTGGAAGGAAGAGGCATGAGCCGGCTGGATCCCTGGTATCGGGCCCGTGAGGCGATGCTCGATGCGCTCGAGAAGGACCTCATGGGGTCATCAGACGATCTCCACCTGACAGAGCCGCCGCTGGACCGCTTCGTCGTGGGCATCCTTCACCCGCCCTCGGAGGAGCCGATCGAAGACGTCGCGGAAGTGCCGGACGTGGAGACTGGCACGCAGGTCGACGCCGACTACGACGCAGGCGTGAACCTGTCGCACATGCGCCGACCGGCATCGATGGGTCTGACCTTCGCCGTCGACGCAGGTCAAACGTCGGAAGTGATCATCGTGGTGCGGGCGGACCGCTATCTGCCGCAGATCGACGGTCAGCTCGCCGACGAGACGATCGAGGAGCCGCTCGAGTCCGACCCGGAGCAGGCTCCCAGCGTCGTCGAGCGCGTCCGCTCGAAGAAGCCTCGCAACTGGAACCTGGTCGAAGGCGTCGACTTCGCCGCACCGGTCGACACGGGTGTTCCGGCCAACCACGTCTTGGCTGTCGCCGACGGCCTGGACCTCCGCGTTGTCGTACGGCCCCCAGTGGACGGAACTATCTCGGTGACGACGGCGCTGGTGAACACCTTCCGTCGCGAGATGCCGAACGGCTCGGACGAGTACTCCTGGTTCCGCCCGGTCATCACGGTGGAGACGAGCGCGGGGACGTTCAGCGAACGTCGATCGACCGGGCGCGTGGGGCGTGACGCGGACGACGCCACGTCAGAGCTGCTGTACCGCGAAGCTGTGAGCCTCGCCGTCGGGCACGGCTGTGCCGTCGCCTGGGACGCGGTCCCTGCGCGCCGGTTGGTGACGACGTTCGTCCCCAGGCAGGACGTGCTGGTGGCGCGGGCCGAACGCGATGAGCTGCGGGATCGCTTCGGCATGACGACCCTCGCCGGAACGGATGATCGCGCCGCCCTTCTCGCCCTGGTCGCCGAGTACGAGGGGTGGATCGATCGACAGCAAGCACGATTGACCGCCCTTGGTGATGACGTCCGTCCCACCGCGGAGCGGCACCTCGACGTGGCGCGAACGACCGCAGCCAGGATCCGGCGCGGCATCGACGTCCTGGAACGGGACCCCATGGCCGCTCGAGCGTTCCGTGTGATGAATGCCGTGATGCAGGAACAGCGTGCCCGACAGGTGATGGTGCGTTCAGGGGCTGGTGCACCTCCGGCGGAGGAGCAGCAGTGGCGCCCGTTCCAGATCGCGTTCATCCTGCTCAATCTCGAAAGCCTTGTTGATGCCGGATCGGACGAGCGGGAGATCGCCGATCTCCTCTGGTTCCCGACCGGTGGTGGAAAGACGGAGGCATATCTCGGTCTGATCGCGTTCACGCTCGCCTTGCGACGCCTGCGCGATGGGAAGGGCCGTGGCGGCGGTGTCGGGGTCATCATGCGGTACACGCTCCGACTGCTCACGCTGCAGCAGTTTGAGCGTGCTGCCGGGCTCGTGTGCGCACTGGAGAGCTGGCGCCGGCTGGAGCTGCCCGACGCCGAGCCGATCACCGTTGGTCTGTGGGTAGGGCGGTCCGGCACCCCGAACAGCCACAAGGACGCGATCGCGGCTCTCAAGCGACTCCGAGACGGTCAGTCGCCCGGTGAGTACGGAAATCCACGCCAGCTCCTGTCCTGCCCATGGTGCGGGTCCGGGCTGCCCGTCGACGCGTACGTGGTCGACACCTCACGTGGGCGCCTGACGGTGCGGTGTCCAGGCGAGTCCTGCCAGTTCCGCGACGGCCTGCCGGTGCTCGTAGTCGATGCCGACGTCTACGAGGAGCGCCCGTCGCTCCTGATCGGCACCGTCGACAAGTTCGCGATGATGGCGTGGCGCCCGGAGGTCGGCAGGCTCTTCGGAACGGACGGCGCGGTTGAGCCGCCGGATCTTGTCGTCCAGGACGAGCTGCACCTCATCAGCGGTCCTCTGGGCACGCTCGTGGGTCTCTACGAGACGGCAGTGGACGCGGCCTCGACGGGTGTGGAGCGCCCCAAGATCGTGGCTTCGACGGCGACGATCCGGCGGGCGCAGGATCAGGTGAAGGCCGTCTTCGACCGTGACGCACGCCAGTTTCCGCCGCCTGGGATTGACCCGGGTGACAGTTTCTTCGCGGTTCAGGCACCGATGGACGAGCTCCCTGCTCGTCAGTACGTCGGCGTGCTCGCACCCGGCACGAGTCACGCGACGTTGCTCGTGCGTACGTACGCGGCGCTTCTGCAAGCGGGCAGGGACCTGGACGCCTCGGACGAAGTGCGCGACGCGTACTGGACGCTCCTCGGGTACTTCAACAGCCTGCGCGTGCTCGGCGCGGCATTCATCCAGTCGATCGACGACGTCCCCGGCCGAGTTCCGGTGGTCGCGGGCCGGCTCGGAACCGAACCACGCGAACTCCGCGAGCCGAAGGAGTTGACCTCCCGTATCTCGTCGGACGAGGTGCCGCTGCGCCTCAAGGAGCTCGGCACGTCGTACGGGGAGGCGGACTGTCAGGACGTCGTGCTCGCGACGAACATGATCTCTGTCGGAGTGGATGTCGACCGGTTGGGGCTGATGGTCGTCATGGGGCAGCCGCAGACGACCTCTGAGTACATCCAGGCGACGAGCCGGGTCGGGCGTCGCCACCCGGGCCTGGTCGTGACGCTCTACAACTCCGCACGTACCCGGGATCTCTCACATTACGAGTCGTTTGTGCCCTACCACCGGGCTCTCTACCGACAGGTGGAGGCGACGGGGGCGACACCGTTTGCTCCCCGTGCAGTGGATCGGGGCCTCCACGGCGTGCTCGTCGCGCTCATCCGTCTGCTCGTGCCCGGCGCCGCGGCGGACAGCGCCGTGGGCACGATCCGGGACGCGGCGGGCGTCGCTCGAGTGCGTGAGATCGTCCGCCGCCGTGCCGTCGCCGTCGCGCCCGCCGAGGAGAGCCGCGTCCTGGACGCCTTCGATGCGCTCGTCGAGAACTGGCAGGACGCCGTCGATGATCAGCAGGTTCAGAAGTACGCATCGTGGGCCGCGCCCATGGGTGCCTTGATCATTCCGGCTGGCGGGGCAGGGTTCGGTGGCCAGCCCGGCCCCCTTGAACAGTTCCCTGTGAGCGAACCGGCGTGGCCGACACTCACCAGCCTGCGCAACGTGGACGCGACGAGTTCGCTGTTCGTCGTGAGGAGGAAGAACCATGCCGGCTAAGCGGATCGGCGAATCTCGTCAGAGTCAGCTCGTCACGACGTATGGCGTCGGGAGCCTGTTCCCGTCAGAGGACCAGAGCTTCATCATCATGGGAACGGAATACTGGCCGGAGACGTCGCCCCGACTCGACGAGCCGCGATTGGCACGCGCGCTCGGTGTCCACGGCTTTCGCACGCCCTCGGCAGGCCGTGGCGCGGGCGACGTGCCGGTGATGCGATTCCCGCTCGCGTACTACTGCCCCAAGTGCCACGTGCTTGGCCAGTTTCAGCGACTCCAGGACCAGCAGACGACGTGGTGCAAGCGGTGTCACGAGGCTCGGTTGGTGCCGTCACGTTTCGTGGCGTGCTGCGACAACGGCCACATCGAGGACTTCCCCTACTTCCAGTGGGTGCACAAGGGAGATGACTCCGGAGACGACACGAGCGAGCACCAGCTCTCGCTGCGGATCCTTGGAAAGTCCTCGTCGCTCTCGGACATACTCGTCGGCTGCTCGTGCGGCGTGGCACCGAAGTCGCTCAACGGTTCGTTCTCCAAGCAGGCTCTTGCGCCGATCCGGAGCTGCGGTGGGCGGCGGCCGTGGCTCGAGACGGACGACGAGAAGCGGTGCGACCGGCCACTGCGGACACTCCAGCGCGGTTCGTCGAACGTGTGGTTTGGAGCGATGCGCTCCACCATCTCGATTCCGCCGTGGTCGACCGCGGCGGCGGCCTGGGTCGATCACCATTGGACGGTCTTGCAGCACCTGCCCGAGACGGCCCTTGCGGGCGTTCTCGGTCCCATGGTGGCTCACGCTCCGGGCGTCACTGCCGAGGCGGTCCTCGCCGTCATCGCGCAGCGCCGGGGCCTTGCCACCCACAGTCAGCCGACCGAACTTGAGTTGCGGAGGGACGAGTACACCGCGCTCCGCACGGGTGCGGGCGACGGCACGGCGCGTGACACGTTCGTCTGCGAGCCGGAGCCCGTCGGGCGATCTATCGCCTACGTGGTCGCCCAAGTGTCCGCCGTCCATCGACTCCGAGAGGTGCGCGCTCTGGCCGGGTTCTCGCGGGTGACTCCGGGACTCCCCAAGGTCGACGGCGATGGAGTGGAGTCGGACGGGTTGGCTCCGCTCAGTGAGCGACACGTCGACTGGCTTCCGGCCATCGAGGTGCATGGCGAGGGCATCTTCCTGCGACTTCATGAGGACTTCGTCGCCGAATGGGAGGCTCGGCCTGCGGCCGGCATGCGGGCCGACCTGATCAACAGGGCGATGGAGCGTCGGGACCGGCAGTTCGATCGGCCTGCTTCGACGCCGGTGTCGGCACGCACCATTGCGCTGCACACGTTGGCGCACATGCTGATCAGCGAACTCAGCCTCCACGCGGGCTACCCCGCTTCGGCATTGCGTGAGCGCTTGTACACGATGCCCGAGCAGACGGGGATCCTCGTATACACCGCCTCGTCTGACTCGGCCGGGAGTCTTGGCGGGCTTGCTGCTCTGGCGAAGGAGGAACGCTTCCAGGACGTTTTCCTGGCGGCGATCGAGAACGGGCGGTGGTGCTCGTCGGATCCCGTCTGTGCGGAGTCTCGCGGCTCGGGTACGGACAACCTCAACGTCGCGGCGTGCCACGCCTGCGTGCTGCTGCCGGAGACCAGCTGCGAGGAACGCAACGTTCTGCTGGACCGCGTGTGCGTCGTGGGAAGCCAGCAGTTCGCGGACGCTGGTCTGTTCACGGCGTGAGGCAGGAGATCGTGGCCAGGCCGGACATCGCTGATGCCTCTGCCTGCGTCTCCCTTTGCTGCCGGGAGGTCGCGGCGTGCGTTGGTTGAACGCGCTGCGCCCGTCCAGGCGCAGCGCGTCGACCCCATCGAGCTCTCAGGGTCTCGAGGAGCCACCATCCGGTGGCTTCGAAGCATCCGCCTTCGTCGATCTGGATGAAGTTCTTTCGAGGCTCGACATTGCGAACCGGGCTCTCGCCAACCTCCTGGCCGAGGGATCGTCGACGTCACAGATTGCCCGGGCTCGTGCTGCAGTCGTCGACATCCAGATGGGCGTCGAACGCCTTCTCGGTCTGACGAGCACCGTCCTCACGACCTCGCCTACGCCGGGTACATCGCGGACCGCTGGCCGGGCAGCGTACAAGCCCGCGCCAAGCGCGAGAACACCCAGCGGCGCTCTGCAGGAGTCCGGCCAGTCGACGGAGAGCGACCTCGCTGCCGTCATCCAGACGTGCCTGAGCGCTTCGCCCGATCTGACGGCTCGTGAGCTATGCGGGATGGCGCAGCGACAACTCGGGCGGCCGGTCGCGCGCAAGGAAGTGAATGCTGTCCTCTACAAGGACGCTCGGTTCATGAGCGACGGGGCAGACATCCCGCGTTGGCGAACGCGCGGTTGAGGTCAGCGGCCCGCGCTGATCAACGGAGCGCCGGCCCCGACTCGACCGGGACATCGACGTCGATGTCACACCCCACGGTTCCCGCCGCACCGTGGCGAGCCAGGTCGCTCGTGCGACCACCCTCGCGAACGCCACGGCCCTGCTCGGGCACGCCGACGAGATGACAACGGCACGGCACTACGTGCAGCGGATCAGCGTGGCCCCGGACCTCCGCGCGGTCATCGACCAGCTGGTCTCACAGGCGTCAGAACACGCAACGGGGAGTGAAAAGGGAGTGCCACCAACGACGAAGGGCCCCACTTCCGCATGATCATGCGGGTGGGGCCCTTCGACTGGCGGTAGCGGTGGGATTTGAACCCACGGTGGACTTTCACCCACACACGCTTTCGAGGCGTGCTCCTTAGGCCGC